>Ga0222716_10000155_pt1 | contig 55156 bp, 76 predicted proteins | sample C33_13DmetaG_FD_165044 | JGI IMG/M metagenome (GOLD analysis project Ga0222716, IMG submission 165044) | Estuarine water microbial communities from San Francisco Bay, California, United States - C33_13D | ecosystem: Environmental > Aquatic > Marine > Unclassified | place: USA: California... | reverse complement strand
TAATAACTATCTTTTATACCCTTACCCAGATAAAGCTTATACATTAAAGTTTGAGTATTACGCTTCAACAGTAGCTCTGTCAGAAGCATCAGATGTACCTGACATACCTGAGCTATACCGTCCAGTTATTGCAGATGGTGCTACATCTTATGCTTACCAGTATAGAGGTGAGCTAGAGCAATATCAAGCAAACTGGTCTAGATTTAATAGCGGTATTACACAGATGCAAACTAATCTTGTTAATCGTTTTAAGTACATACGTTCAACTGTACTTTCTGGCCCAGGTGTAAGTACATCTGTATTTCCTTCAGTTTCTTAAAAGAGAAAAAGCAATATGGCTGATACAACTGGTCTTTCTCCTTTTATATTCCCATTACAAGGTGGCTTAATTTTAGATAAGTCTAACTTTGAGGTACCACCTGGTGCTGCCCTTGAGTTACAAAACTTTGAGCCAGATACTTCAGGTGGCTACAGAAGAATAGATGGGTACACTAAATGGACTTCTCAAAAGATTCCATTTACAGCGTCAGATGATGATGAACCTATTCTTATGTGTGCTTTCTACTCAGGAGAAGTAATAGGTGCTCGTGGTTCAGCTATCTATAGATCTTCAGCTCAGACTAATAGTTTAGATGGAGCTATTAATGCAAGTGTTACTACATTAACGGTTGATAGTACTACTGGTTTTTCAACGACTGGTACACTTCTTGTAGGTACTGAGCAAATAACATATACAGGTTTAACGACAACTACATTTACAGGTTGCACTAGGGGTGCTAACAGTACTTCAGCTGCTTCGCATGTTGATAATCTTTCAATTCAACAAACATGGACTTCTATTGATTCTGGTAGAACAAATGCAAAAAAGTACACGCACACTAGGTTTGACTACACAGGTGAAGACTTACTTGCTTTTGCGGATGGAACTAACCATGCTTCGTACTGGAATGGATCTTCGATAACAGATATTAATGGTACAAATGCTCCAGCTGATCCTAAATTTATTGCTGTATTTAAAAACACTGGGTTTTATGCAGGAATGTCAAGTAATCCAGAAGAAATTGTTTTTACAGCACCTTTAACTATAAACAATTTTAGTTTAGCAAATGGAGCAGGTAGTTTTGCAATTGATGCGCCTGTAACTGGGATGATAGTTTTTAGGGATAACCTTTACATTTTCTCAGCTAATAGAATTTATCGTTTGACAGGTAGTTCTCAATCAGACTTTCAACTTACCCCAATTACAAGAGAAATTGGCTGTAGGAATGGATGGACTATTAAAGAATTTGCTGGTGATGTTATATTCTTAGGGCCTGATGGTCTTCGTACTATTGCTGGTACAGAAAAGATTGGTGACGTTAATTTAAGTTCTATTTCAAGCCCTATCCAAGAATTATTTAAAAATAGAGGAGATGTTGACGAGTTTGAGTCATACGTTATTCCTAATAAAACTCAGTATAGACTTATATTTGGTAGTACTGCTGAAAGAGATATATATACTGACGGTGTAATCTGCAGTCTTAAACCGAGTGGCTATGAGTTTGCTACAACTAAAGGTTTGAAAATGTACTCTAGTGATACTGGTGAATTTCAAGGTAGTTACTTTAATATAATGGGTGGTTACGACGGGTACGTGTACCAAGATCAACAAGGCAACACCTTTGATGGAACTACAATTATTGGACGTTATCGTAGTACAGACATTACAGCAGGAGATGCTGGTATCCGTAAAGCTTTTCAACGTGTTATTATTAACTATGCACCCGAGGGGGTTCTTAATTCACAGTTATTTCTAAGGTATGACTATGAAAGCCCTGACTCAGCTAGACCCGACGCTTATCCTTTTGATTCAAGTCAAGTTGTAGCTTTATACGGAAGTGGTTTGTACGGTCAATCTACTTATGGTGGTCAATCGGATCCATTGATTAGACAACCTGTTGAGGGATCAGGTTTTTCAGTAGCTTTAAGGGTAGTAGACAATGGGGTGTCTTTTCCTTACTCACTAAAAGGCTTTCAATTAGAATTTACAGCAGCGGCAAGACGCTAGGGAGAGAAACATGGCAAGTTACACACGCCAGAGTACCTACACAGATGGTGACGTTATACAAGCATCAGACTCTTCTAATGAGTTTGACCAACTAGTAAATGCTTTTCACCGTGAGACAGGACATGCCCACAATGGGACAATTGCTGAAGGACCTGTTATTGGTCTTATTGGTGATGCTGGTTTAGTTACACCTCTTAATAAAATAACAATTGATACCACTAATGACTTAATTAAGTTCTTTGTCGATGTTTCTTCTAGCGCTGTAGAACAGGTTAGAATACAAGATGGTTCTATTGTACCTGTAACAACTAACGATATAGACTTAGGTACTTCTTCTTTAGAGTTTAAAGATGCTTACTTTGATGGAACAGTTACTACAGACGCAGCTAGTGTAGGTGCTTTAACTGTTACTAGCTCTGCTAACTTTTCTGGAGCTACTGTCTCTAATCTAGGTACAGTCACTACAGTAGACATTAATGGAGGTACTGTAGACGGTACTATTATTGGTGGCTCTACAGCTGCAGCTGGTACCTTTACATCACTTAATGCAAATGGTGGTGGAGCACTCACAGGTACTTGGAGTGACTTAGGTACAGTCACTACAGTAGACCTTAACGGTGGTACGGTAGACGGCACTGTTATTGGTGGTTCTACCCCAGCTGCTGGTACTTTTACTACAGTAACAGCTTCTACTGTAGATCTTAATGGCGGTGCAGTTGATGGTATAGTTATTGGTGGTTCATCTGCAGCTGCTGGTACTTTTACAACAGCAACAGCTACAACTGTGAATGCTACTACTGTTGACTCAACTAACCTTGAGGTTACAAATGTAAAAGCTAAAGATGGTACTGCCTCGGCTACTATTGCAGACTCAACAGGTATTATGACTGTAGCTTCTGCTGTTCTTACTACTGCAGATATTAATGGTGGTACTCTTGACGGTGTTACTATCGGCGCTTCTACTCCTGCAGCCGCTTCCTTTACTACAGCTGATATAGACGGTGGTACCCTTGACAATGTTGTAGTAGGTGGATCTACTGCAGCTGCAGCTACAACTACTACTTTAACAGCTAATACTAATTTGACTATAGCTGGTACAACGACAGTTACAGGTATTCTAGATGAAGACAACATGGCTTCAGATAGTAACACTAGCCTAGCTACACAACAGTCTATTAAGGCTTATGTAGATAGTCAGATTGATTCTAACAATGAACTATCAGAAGTACTAGCTAATGGAAATACTACAGGATCTAACGACATTGCAGTAGCTAGTGGTCAAAAGATTACTACAAACACTATTGACGAGACTACCTCAGGGTCTGGTGTAACTATTGATAGTGTTCTTTTAAAAGATGATGTAGTTAATGCTACTGATATTGAAACTGCATCGATATCTGCAAACGATGGTACAGTGGCTGCTACAATAGCTAACTCAACAGGTGTTGTTACAATACCTTCTGCAGTATTGACAACAGCAGATATTAATGGAGGTACAGCTGACAACGTAGTTATAGGCGGTGCTACAGCTGCAGCTGCTTCTGTAACAACCTTAAATGTGAGTACATCAACGACACTAGAGTTAGATGATATTACTTCAACAAGTGACTTGCCTGTAGCCTTAGGTGGTACTGGCGCGTCAACAGCGGCTAATGCAAGAACTAATCTAGACGTAGACCAAGCAGGTACCGCCCTTGCTCTGGCGATAGCCCTTGGGTAAGGAGAACTAACAAATGGCTAATACTTTTAAGAACTATACAAGCGCATCGGTAGGTACGTCTGCTACAACTGTATATACCGTGCCTTCTTCAACAACAGCTGTTATGATTGGGTGTAATTTAGCCAATAGAACAGCCTCTCAAATCTTAGTAGACGTTCAAGTAGCTGGTGTTTACATTGTTAAGTCAGCGCCAATACCCTCAGGTAGTGGTTTGTCTGTCTTAGACGGTAAGATTATCTTAGAAACTACAGATACTATTGTAGTTACATCAGACACAGCAAGTAGTTGTGATGCTATCGCATCGGTTCTGGAGCAAACATAATGGCTGGTTACATCGGAAATAAAGCAGTTGTGTTGTCTACTACAGCAGCGGATGTTGACGGTACAATAACTAGTGATAGTCTTGTTGTAGACGGAGGCACAATTAAGCTGGACGGTAATTACCCCAATGGTACAGGCAACGTGGCGTTGGGTGACGCTGCATTAAATACATCTATTACAGGTAACTACAACACGGCAGTTGGACAGGTCGCTGGCACGGCTCTTACTTCCGGCACAAAGAACGCATTCTTTGGGTCGTATACTGCGGATGCAAACACGACAGGCAGCAATAATACAGCAATAGGTCAGGCGGCATTTAGCGCAAACACTACAGGATCAAAAAATACAGCTTTGGGTAATGACGCACTTTTATCCAACACCACCGCAAATAACAATGTAGCGGTTGGGTATCAAGCCTTGTACACAAATACCACAGGAGCATCAAACGTAGCTGTAGGCCATGCAGCAATGCAGCTAAACACTACTGGTGCTAGCAATACAGCACTGGGACTTAATGCTTTATACAGTAACACAACAAGCAGTTATAATGTTGCTATAGGGCAGTCTACCCTGCAAAACACCACCGCATCCCGAAACACGGCTGTCGGGTTTCAGGCTATGCTTGCCAATACTACAGGAACTGAAAACGTGGCTATGGGTGCGTATTCTTTGGACGCCAATACAACTGGTGCTGCCCTTACGGCTATAGGTGATGCTGCACTGTCGGCAAACACTACTGCAGATAATAACACAGCGATTGGCTCCGAAAGTTTAAAAGTTAATACGACAGGGGCATCTAATACGGCTATAGGCAAGAAGTCACTGTGGTCTAACACCACCGCAAGCAACAACACAGCGGTTGGGTATCAGGCACTTTATGACAACACGACAGGAACTCGCCTTGTTGCCGTGGGGTATAATGCTTTAGGTAATAATACCACCGCATCCTATAATATTGCTGCGGGTTACAATGCTTTGTTCTCTAATACTACTGGCACAGGCAACGTAGCTGTGGGGGATTCGGCACTATACCTTAACACAGGGTCTAACAACACGGCTGTGGGTTCGTTTAATGGGTCCATTTTACCTGCTCTGTTCAACAACACTTCTGGGAGTGATAACATAGCTGTTGGGACAGGCGCACTTGCCTCCAACACCACCGCAAGCAACAACACGGCTGTGGGGTATCAGGCGGGGACTGCTACTACAACAGGAGCAAGCAACGCATTTTTTGGTAGACGCACGGCTGTAACTAATACGACGGGAGCAAGCAATGCGGCGTTTGGGGCGAATGCACTATCATCAAACTCAACAGGAAGCGCTAACGTAGCTTTAGGAGAATCTGCTCTTACATATAATAGCACCGCAAGCAGCAACACCGCTGTTGGGTATCAAGCTGGGTTTTCTAATAATACAGGAACGCAATCTGTATTTATGGGTAGGTTTGCTGGGTATTCTCATACAACAGGCGGCAGCGGCACTTTTGTAGGAAACCAATCAGGAGAATCTACTACAGGCGCTCAAAACACGTTCCTTGGCCATGACTGCGGGCGTTATGTATCATCGGGTACACAAAACACCATCATTGGTCGCTACAACGGCAACCAAGGCGGCTTGGACATTCGCACCTCAAGCGGCAACATCGTGCTGTCGGATGGGGCTGGTAATCCTAGGGTTTGGCACACAGGTTCATATCTAGCTTGCCCGACTCTTTACAGCTTCCCTGTCGCTGGTCGTGATGTTTATGTCGATAGTAACGGCACTGTTGGATACCTTTCATCCGTCCGTGAATCAAAGACAAACATTGTTGATTTTACTGACGCTTCTTGGCTGCTTAGTCTTTCACCTAAAGCGTTTAACTATCGCACAAAGGATGCTGATAACAATTACACCGATCAGGCAGAGGGTGAATTGTATTATGGATTAATTGCAGACGAGGTTGAGTCAGTAAATCCTGATCTTTGCTTTTACAATGAAGTGGACGGGGAGCAAGAACTTGCAGGTGTTTCATATTCAAAGATGATTACGCCAATGCTCAAGTTAATCCAAGAACAACAGGCAACTATTACGGCTCTTGAAGCGCGTATCGCAACCCTAGAAGGATAAGACTATGGAACTAACAGCAGAAGAAATCGCACAGCACTATACCGCAATGGGTCACTCCGTTGAACTGTTAAACGCTGGCAAACCAGAAGACATGGAAGATGCTGACTGGACAGACACAGTTGCTCGTAACGTTGAGCATCTGCAACTCATGGTGGCAAAGGACTACTGGACAACAGAGGACATGACCGCCGCTAACGCTGCAATCGCAGCAAACACTTAACTTAACCAGAAGGAAACTTGTTATGGGTAAAAATGAAAAGAACCTCATTACAGTTAATGACACAGAATACAACATTGAAGACTTCACTGATGAGCAAAAGATTATGCTTAATCATGTAAATGACCTCGGACGTAAACTAGACAATGCTAGGTTTAATGTAGATCAACTTGCAGTAGGGCGTGATGCTTTTATTGCACGGCTAGTAAATTCTCTAGAAAACTTAGAAGAAGTTGCAAACCTAGAAGGATAAAACAATGGCAGGATATATTGGTGCTACGCCAGTACCACAGGCTACACAACACAGAAAATCCTTTACAGCTACCGCTGGGCAAACTAGTTTTGCTACTGGTGGGTATACGCCTGGATTTATCGATGTGTACCTTAACGGTGTCAAACTGGCAGCAGCAGACTTCACAGCTACAAACGGCAGTGATGTTGTGTTGGCTAGTGGTGCAGCAGTCGGTGATATTCTTGAGACTATTTCCTTTACTGCATTTGAGATAGCAAGTCAGACATTCAGTGGCACTACTACAGTAGATGACCTAACAGTTGGCGGCAACGTCACATTCGGCGATAACAATAAAGCCATCTTCGGTGCTGGGTCTGACCTTGAAGTGTTCCATGACGGAAGTGCGTCTAATATCATAGATAATGGAACTGGAAATCTTTTTATATGTGGATCAGGCGCAATTCACTTAATGAACCCAGCCCAGACAGAATATTATGCGTCGTTTAATGACAATGGCGCTGTTGATTTAAGGTACGACAATTCAATCAAACTCGCCACCACCTCCACAGGTATTGACGTAACTGGTACAGTGACGGCTTCAGGTGCAGTTGATGCGGTTGGGTTTCAAGACACGCAATCCACGACAGGGTTTGGCTACCTAAACTTCGGTGATACCGATGATGCGAACATTGGTCAGATTGGATATGACCATTCAAGCAACTACATGAGGTTTCAAGTAAACAACGCAGAACGTATGCGCATCGACTCGTCAGGCAATGTTGGGATTGGGACGACTTCGCCAGCGGCTAACCATAAATTAAACATAGACCAAGCTGGCTATGTACAAGCGCTACTAAGCACAAGCGGCACTGCAAGATTATCTCTTTATGGAGATGCTGCCGTTTCAGCCGTTGATGCTAAAGCCAACCCCCTAGCACTTTATGCTGGTAGCTCAGAACGCGTGCGCATCGACAGCAGCGGTAACTTGCTGGTGGGTAAGACGAGTAACGACTTTTCTACCAATGGTGTTATACTAAGAGGCACAGGAGAAATTCTTGTAACTAGAAGCGCTAATGTTGCTACATTCCGACGAAATAGCACAGACGGTGAAATAGTTAACCTCCGCAAAGACAGCACCACTGTGGGGAGTATTGGGAACGCAGGGTCAAACTCTTACTTTTCTACTGGAGATACTGGATTATTATTCGCTGCTAATATTGATGCAGTTATTCCTACAAATCAGGGTGCAACAAGAGACAATGCCATTGATTTAGGTAATTCAGGAAACCGCTTCGATGACATCTACGCCACCAACAGCACAATCCAGACATCTGACCAAAACGAAAAGCAGCAGATTGCATCACTAACAGATACAGAGATGACAGCCGCTAAAGCTATCAGCGCACTCTACAAAACATTCAAGTGGAACGACAGTGTAGCCGATAAAGGTGACGCAGCCCGTACACACACTGGTGTCATTGCTCAAGAAGTAGAGCAAGCGATGACTGATGCAGGGCTAGACGCTGGAGACTATGCATTCTTCATTAGTGCAACTTGGTGGGAAACACAGACTGAGGTTCCAGCGGTTGAGGCAGTTGAAGCAGTGTACGAGGATGTGGTTATTCCAGCGATCCTTGACGATGACGGTAACGAAGTTGAAGCAGAGCGTACAGAGCAACGCCTTGTTAGCGAGGCCGTAGAAGCCAAGGACGCATACACTCGTACAGACACGTATGACACAGACGAGGAAGCCCCAGATGGCGCAACAGAGCGTAACCGTAAGGGTATTCGGTATCCTGAGTTGTTAGCTTTTGTTGGCGCAGCTACGGAGCAACGCCTAGCTTCTATCGAAACACGGCTAACAGCATTGGAGGCTGAATAATGAGTAGATCAAGAGATACCGCAGACCAGATAAATATAATAGACTCCAGTGCTGCAGATGCCACCGCTATAACAATAGATAGTTCAGAAAATGTTGGGATTGGGACGACTTCGCCTACTGACTATGACGGAGAAGCAGACAATCTAGTTGTCGCATCTTCGGGTCACACTGGCATCACAATCGCAAGCACAGGGTCAAACCAAAGAACCAACTTATATTTCTCTGATGGGACGACTGGGTCTGATGCATATAGGGGTGGTTTTTCTTACGATCATAACGATGACCATTTACTTGTAAGAACCGCTGCTGCGGAGCGTATGCGCATCGACTCGTCAGGCCGTGTCACAAAGCCGTCCCAGCCAGCCTTTGGCGCAATTAACAATACAGGGGCTCAGACCAATCTTGCTATTAATGCATACCATACTGTAGTTTTTGGAGGAGAGTTCTTTGACCAAGGTTCTGATTTTGCGTCTAACACATTCTCGACTCCAGTGACAGGCAAATATCAGTTTAATGTACAGATTAGACTATACCAAGTAGATACCGCTGCTAGTTATTATCAGGTACTTATAACGACTTCAAATGGCTCTTACGAAGTAGGGCTTAACTCTCCAAATTTTACCACGGACCCAGATTATATTACATTTACTGGTTCATTTTTGGTTGATATGGATGCTGCAGATACCGCCTATGTCCAAATTTACCAAGCGGGTGGGTCTGCACAAACAGACTTACAACAATCCACCAGCACTTTCAGCGGCTACCTAGTGGCATAACAATGGGCGAAATAACCCTGTCTTAAAGGAGACAAACAATGGCAACAATAACACTAACGGTTGAGCTTACTGACACTGAACAAGCTATCTTGCATAACGATCTGCTAAACATTGATGATTGGCTACAGGCTGCAATGGACGGCAAAAAGAACAATTGCTGGAAACGTATGCAGCAAGAATGGACTACCAAACTGATGAATGACGGCAGTTTTACAGACCCTATTCCCAGCAATCAGGCTGACTTTGTGGCGCTTGTAACAGCCCGTGAGGATTATCAAACTCGTGCAGAACGTGACGCTGCACAAGAAACACCAGAGTAAGGAAATAGCTAATGACTAAAGCAAGAGGTTTAGCAGAGTTAGCTAATGTATACGATGACTCCGCTTTGGGTAATCGCAATCTTATTCAGAACGGAAACTTTTCTATCGCAGACGCAAAGTAAGACACACACCTAAGGTATTTGTACCTTAACTCCAAATTAACTATTGACAAGTATAGTATATACCTGTATAATTAACTTATAGTTATACTAATACATACTATTGCTTTTATATTTACTCTAATCAAATAGAGTATAAAACTAAAAGGAACTCTTTGAAACCACTGAGGTCCACTTTCAAAGAAGTTTACAATAAAATAGAGTACATAGAAGGACTTTATGATGATTTATAACCCTTTTTCTTTGCAGCGCTACTTACACCCAAGGGCTTCTGGGTTAATTACCTTTGAGGGTGAGGGTGGAGAAGCACCTGCATGGGCTACTGATAAAAACTCTCCTGAGTACAAAGCTCGTGAGGCAGCTGCAGCAAGAGCAAGAGCTGTAGCTAGAAAGGGTGCAGCTCAGGTTGCTAAAGAAGAAGCAGAGAAGAAAAGAAAAGAAGAAGAGAAAAAAGCTAAAGAAGAAGCAGAAAAGAAAAGAATAGAGAAAGAGGAAGAAGAAGCTAGGAAGGCCCAGAAAGAACGAGATAAAGAAAACGCTGCGAGAGCTAAGGTAATTCGGGATGCTTCCTACATAGCCCAGAAGAAAGCAATAGAAGATCCATCGTCACTTGTCTACAAGTCTGAAGTAGCTAAAATAGATGCTAACACTGGCCTTATAAAAGAAGGCACGGGAACCCTTACGGGTGATGCACCTGTAGTGTCTGCTGCAGACTCAAAAGACGCAGCTAAAGCAACAGCTAGTACAGTTTCAGCTGATGTAGCTAAAGAAACTGATAAGTTAACAGCGGCTACAGGTACAGTCTCGGATGACGCTAAAGTAAAGGCTGCAGGTACTGACCCAACTAAACTTGCTAGGCTTGATCTAGATGTTGATCAAATTGAAGAAGCTCAAGTAGTTAAACCTGCTGCAAAACGTAAGATAGAATCTGGAGAACTTATATCAGGGTCAGCTGTTGATATGGCGGCTGTAGATGAAGCTCTAGATATTCAAGCTGCACAAGCTGATCCCTCTAAGCAAGCTACAGTTAAGGGTCAACTCGAAGGTCTTATGGAAGACTTTGAAGATGAAGAGCCCCCAGCTTGGGCCGCAGGAGCCCTTAGGAAAGCAACTGAAGCTTTATCGGCTAGAGGTCTAGGTGCTTCTAGTATGGCTGGTCAAGCTGTTGTACAAGCTGCTATGGAGTCTGCTCTTCCTATTGCAATGACGGACGCAGAAACCTTTTCTAAGTTTGAATCTCAAAACTTATCCAACCGTCAACAGACGGCTATGTTTGCTGCAGAACAGAGAGCCAACTTCTTGGGTATGCAGTTTACTCAGGAATTTCAGACTAGAGTAGCTAATGCTGCTAAGATATCTGATGTAGCTAATATAAATTTCACAGCTGAGCAACAAATAGCTTTAGAGAATGCTAATTTGGCTCAGACAGTTGACATTAATAACATGAATGCAGTTAATGCTAAGGTACTAGCAGACGCTGCTGCTATGTCTCAAGTAGACATGGCTAACCTTAATAATCGCCAACAAGCTGCTGTTACAAATGCTCAGTCTTTTCTTTCAATGGACATGAAGAACATGGACCTGCAGCAACAAACAGATATGTTTAAAACTCAACAAAACATACAGGCTTTATTGACAGACCAAGCTGCTGTAAATGCTGCTTCTCAGTTTAATGCAGCTAGTGAAAATCAAACTAATCAGTTCTTTGCTAACTTAAATAATGATATACAAAAGTTTAATGCAGGAATGGAAATACAGCGTGATCAGTTTAACGCAACAAATGCTTTAGTTGTTGCTCAAGCTAATGCACAGTGGCGACAGAATACGTCTACACTTAATGCTGCCGCACAAAACCAGTCAAATATGCAAGCAGCTATGACTGCTAACACCTTTACGCAAAGTGGTTTAGATCAGATATGGCAGCGTGAACGTGACATTATGGATTATGCATTTAGGCAATCAGAGAATGCAACAGATAGAGCATTAAGTGTTTTTCTTGCAGACAAACAGGTAGAACTCGCTAAGTGGGAGTCAGCACAAGAAACAAGAAGAAAGAATAGAGAAGGTATTGGATACCTTATTGGAAAAATAATAGGATAGTAAGGGTATACACAATGACATTGTTTTCAAATGCAACAGGTAAAGGTGCTTACGTAGAGAACTTACTAAAACAACGTGAAATACTGGCTTCAGAGTATGCTCCTGAAACTTCTCCAAGACCTATGACTAGAAAAGAAGTAGCGCCTACTCCTCAGGATCAACCTAGTCAGTTTGCACAACCAAAGGCTGAACAAAGAAGGTCTGACACTACTGGTGGTATTATGCGCCCAAAGATAAGACCAGACACTAGTTCACTTTACCAAGGGCAAGAGTACCTCAGAGCTATCCAAGATCAAGAGGGACCATATGCCCCTGAGGAGTCTCCTCGTCCTAAAGCTAGATCTGACTCTTACCGTAAGGGTGGCTACACCGACAAAGGAAAACAACTGTACGGAAAGTTAATTGAGCGTGGATTTGAACCTCATGTAGCTGAAGGCTTTGTTATGAATTTTAAGGATGAGTCAGGTTTTGATCCTAACATCAATGAAGCTAACCCTGAAGTAAAAGGATCTAGAGGTGGTTTTGGATTGTATCAACTTACGGGTACTCGGCGTAAACAGTACGAATCTTTTGCTAAAGATAGAAACGCTAGCCTTGGTGATATAGACACTCAGTTAGACTTTCTTGAGTTAGAATTAAAAACTACAGAAAAAGAGGCTATGTCTAAAATAGAAAAAACATCTACATCGGGTGGAGCTGGTATTGCTATTCTTAATCATTTTTTAAGACCTAAACAAAAGCATAGACCAGCAAGAGAAGCAAGATATAAAAGAAATACAGAATAAGAAGGATTAAGAGATGTCTATTATCCCAGGCCAATCCCTTACGGCTGAGCCAAAGAATGCTCCTTACGAAAACCCACCTCAGATGAATACTCCTGAGGATGCTACTGAATTTCACTTGGGCCGTTTATCTGAGGCTAAGCGCAAAGAAGCTTTGTTAGATACTTTAGAGTTAGGTCTTGACATTGTGTCTGTAACTGAAGGCGTTCTAAGAGCAGCTGTACTAGAGGGTAGGCATAGCATTGATATCTCACTTATCATAGCTCCAATCATACACGAGTTTATCAAGTCAACTGCTGACAGAAATGGAGTTGAGTACGACGAAGGTATTGAAGACGAGAAGGATGAAGAAAACCGTGTAGAAATACGATACCAAATTAATGTAAAGAAAGCTACTAAACTAATTGAAGAGGCAGAGGCTAGGACTGGTGAAGACTACATTGAATCTGACGATGAGGATGATGTAGACGAGGTTGAAGATAGTATGCCTTCTGAAGAAGAAGACAGAGAACCAAAGGGTCTAATGTCACGTAAAGGGAGTATGGTCTGATGGCTTTTTGGGCGGGTGTTGCAGCAGGAGTAGAGGCAAAGCAAAAGGAGAGAATAGCAGAAGAAGAAACTGCTTACAGAAGATCTAGGGACGAAGAGGCAGATGCCTACCGAGACATGGTTTTTGAGTATAACAAAAATAGAGACAAAGAAACAAATGATCTTCGAGTACTTCAAGCAACAGCATCATTTTATGCAGCGTTGCCACCACAGCTAGCTAGAGAATTAGCGGGTAATATTTCTTCTAATGACGTTAGCCCTGAGTCTAATCCTAAAAAAATCAATAATCTTAAAAAAAGTATGACCGTACCAGTAATTACAGCAACTCAAGCTAAGTTTAATGGTATTATTAAGGGTTTAAACGTAGAAGATGGATCTAAAGAAGATCTTTTCTACAAGTCTGCTAGGACTGACCCTCAAGCACAGGTGACTATTATTTCTTTTTTAGAGGAACAAGCAAAAAAAGGAAATGTGGTTGCTCTCGAAGACGTACCTAAATACATGAAAATAGTAGGTGAGACTAAGGGTTCTGACATAAACGATATTAAAGAACTTATGAGTAGTGTTGGTTCAGGAGATACCATTATTAACGATATTACTGCTTTAACTAAGGCAACTATTATGGCTTACAGTTATGTACCAGACCAAGTACTTTTACTTCAAACTGGTGCTCCAATATCTGATACAAGGCAAAAAACACAGTTTCAAAATACTATAACTCGACTAACAAATTTAGCTACTTTGAAGTCAGGACAAGGCTCCAAGGATGCTGCAGATGCACTTCTTATGCTGGAAAACCCAGAAGGTGCCGTACAGTCTCAAGGTATGGCAAAAATAATTAAAACTTTTCCTAAAGAATCCTCTGAAATAATAGACGAAAATGCAGACGTAAATCCTTTGGTTAAAGACCTTAAGGCTCTCTTACCTTCTACAGAAGAAAATACAATTAAAGTGTTGGATGTTAATCAAAAAAAAATACATGATGCAAATGTTACAAATGGTCTTGTGTATAACAGTAAAAAAGAACTTGAGGATGCTCTACCAAATTTAGATTCTGGTCTTAAAGTATATTACCGATCTGAAAATGGTGTTTTCAAGCCGTTTGTTGTACCACCCAGGGAAAATACTACTGAAACGAGATCAGTAAAATTTAGTAAAGGTGGTCTTGCTGATGATATGGATACAGAACCAATGGAAGAGAATACTGAAATGAGACCAGTAGACCAAGCACAGGAACAGTTTTCAGAGTTTGGGCTAAAAATGCCTACTAACGATAAAGAACTAGAAGCTTACAAGCAAACTCTAGTCACTGTAAAAGAGCTGATTAATCCTAATATGGATACTTCTGTACTGAAAGAGCTTACAGATAGAGCTATACAAAATGTAGAGGCAATCAGAAATGGTTAGTTTTTCAGAGACTTTTAAACCTGTTAATGTAAATAGGGAAAGAGGATCAAGAGGCGAAGAAAAAGACATTATAAAGGACACTGTAAGTACTTTGTCTTTTTCCTCTAATCAGGCACAACCTGAAGCACTACCTGAGCCTGAGGTAACTGAAGAATTGGCTGAATATAGTCTACCAGAAGATGGCTACAGATTAGAAGAACCAGAAGAAGAGTCAGTCGATAGCAGTCTACCAGAAGATGGTTACAGGTTAGAAGAACCAGAAGATGTGCTTCAATCCAGCTTACCAGAAGATGGCTACAGGTTAGAGGAAAGTACTAACAGTGGTGCTTTGGTTGGTCTACCCACTGGAGTTGAAAAAGGTACTTACTCTGAGGATGATATAGTTGCTAGACCAGAGCTATTTGAGCCTGTACGTGACTATATAGAAGATAGATACGGCCTTCAAGCTGTTGAAAACAAGACTAATGCTGAAGTAGTTGAGTTATTTTTGGATAATCGGAGAGGTAACGCCTCAGGAAATTCCATTAAAGCTATAGGAGAAGTAGACTACCTCATGGATGCCAAAGAAGATCCTGATCGTCTTCTTAAAGCAGGTAAAGCCTATGCAATCTTTGAGGGTATGGAAAATATAACTGGAGAAGGTGTAACTTGGTCTGAGTTTGGTAGAGCTATGGGTGACTATGCCTTCAGTGTTATTGTGGACCCAATAAACCTTGCTGGTGGTATTATAGGCAAGGCTGTTGGTGGTACAGCTATTCGCGCTGCTACAAAGACAGCGGCTGATGTAGCAAAACGTGAAGCTTCTAGACAGCTACTAGCTGGTGCTACTAAAGAGACAGCTAAGAAAACATCTAATAAAATTATGAAAAAAGCATCTAAGACTCTTGCTGTTGAGGGTGCTGCTGAAATCTCTGAGTTTGCTGCAAAGATGGCTAGTGAGAAAGCACTTACTCGTGTACTTAGTAAGCAAGGTATCAAAGAGATTAGCACGGCAACTGTTATAGACGCCGCTGCAAGTTCTGGTACTGAGTTCCTCTACCAAAGAAGTTTGCTTGAAACTAATGTTCAAAGTGAGATTAACAAGAGTGCTGTGGGGCTTGCTGCCTTAACATCTATGGCTATGGGTGGTATTCAGGCAGGTATTGTAGCTAAACGTGGATTTACTGACACAGCCCTAATCACTGAGGTAGTTAAGCAGTCTACACCAAAAGAAATATCTAGTGAGTTAAAGAAGTCATTAAGTGAGTGGGCTTCTTCTACCCCAGAAAAAGGTATACCGTGGCTCGAAAAGGTTAAAAAAGGTAAGATACTTGGCCCAGAAGACGGTGATTTCTTTATTGATTTAATATTAGGAAGATCAGCTCAAGAGGCTAAGGAGGGTGTTAAGGCAACACCAGCCCTTAAAGGTCTAGCACAAATCATGCAAGAGGGTGGATACTTCTTCACAAAAGAAAATGATGAAGACACTATCTCAAACTTTATTGCTGATTTTATAAAAGATAAATTTGATCAAGAAGATATAAACTCTATTGTTAAGGCTCTTAACCCTAAAGCTTCTAAAAGTAAATCTCCCAAAACGCAGTTGTTAAGCCCTGAACAGTTCAGTGAAGCTTTTGCTAAAACTATAAACAAATCAGCTCGTGAAATGAATAGTGTAGCTCAAGCATCTAAAAATCTAGAAATAGATATTAAAGATCTAACTTTGAGTGATGTAATGTCAGAAGCTCTGGGTCATAACTTAGTGCCATTTGGCGATAAAAAGAAGTTTAGTGGTCCTTTTATTTCTAATATGTCTGAGATACAAAATAAATTTATACGTAGCTTAGTGTCACATCCTTCAACTACGCTTCTCAATCTAGTAGGGTATACCAGTGCTGCTGGTTTAGACGCGTCAACAGACCTAACTATGGCTCTGTACAAAGCTTCAGCTGGGACTTTAAAATCAGTTCTAAGGGTAGGGGATAAAGGCGGTGCAGAGCTTGAGGCAGCTAAACACTTAATGTTGGGTACTAAAGACAGAATTAAGTTTGCTTTAGACCCTGACATGACCTACGCTGCCTACAAGAGTGCTATCCTAAGGAGCACAGGGGGCCTAAAAACACTCGACAGGACACTAGCTGGTGGTATCGATGTAGCTACAACTGTAGACCAGATGGTATCTGTAGGCGGTAAAGGTGGAGTAGTTCAGAATAAGTTAGATACAATTATAAACGGTATGCAACATGCATCTGGTGTTCATTTTCAAGACAGTCTAACTAAGTCTCAAGAATACGTAAGTCAAATGAATAAAATGCTACGTCTTAAATTTAAAAAGGGATGGAATGAATTTTATACAGATCCTGATGTTAAAAAGTATATGGCTACAAAAGACTATAAAGAATTAGAACTAATGGCTGTAATGCGTACCAACGAAAACATATTCTCTAAGTCATACAAAAACAACAGTGATACATTAGGTCAAATAGCTGGTTTTATTGAAGATATGAGGGGTATACCTGGCTTAGGCTTTATGGTTCCTTTTGGTAAGTTCTTTAATAACACTATTGACTTTGGAGTTAAGAATACTCCACTTCTTAACATAGCTGCTAAAGCTTCTGGTAAATACTCAAAAGAAGCTAGTAACAAGTCTTATCTTGAATTAAATGCTCGTGGCGCTGTGGTGGCTGGTTTAGTATACGGCATGGCGCAAGATGAAGACGAGAACCGCAGACAAGGATTAGGTCTGTATGAAGAAGTAATAAATGGAGAAGTTGTATCACAGCAGTACGACTACCCTCTTTCTTTGTTTAAGGCTGCTTCACGTATTATCTCATACAATATGGCGGGAGAGGAAGTACCACCAGACATAATAAAACAAGTAGGTAAGGACTTTGGAGGCGGTGGTTTAACAAGAAATTTAACTAAGACAGGTGAAGGCTTTGCTGAGTTTGGGGCTGCTATACTAGCTGGTGAGCTAAAAGAAGCAGGTATACAAGGTGTAGACATTGCTTCTGATATTGTAGCTCAAGGTATCAGTGGTTTTTTAAGGCCTCTACAGCCTGTTGACACTGCACTTGGAGTTGCACTAAATGTCGATCAAAGACCAAAAGATGTGGCTCAAGGTAATAAGTTTATAGGAGATTCATTTAGATACATAGATACTACTGCTTCTTTTTTGAAGGGGGAGTCTGCCCCACCTAAGGTAAGTGGGGCTGGTGGTCCTATAGACCAACAGAGTGCAACAAGTTTTGGTGGACCAAGAGCACCTAGACTAACAGATACACAGCGACTTATGAATTTACTAGGAATTAATCAATGGGCTGTAAACTCAAAACTTTCTAAAGAAAAAAGAGAGTATATACCAGGGGCTGTAAACGCGTACAATATGGTTATGTATCTTTCTCTAGAGGACTGGGCAGCTAAAAAGATGAAAAATAAAGCATTTAGACAGCTTAGCCGTGATGATCAAATGATTCGTTGGAAAGAAAGAGTGGATAGGATTAAAGATGATGCAAAAACTTTGTTATTTTTGAGGTACAATGGGCCTCAGAATACTTTAGGTGCTCAGTACGACTTGGTTTCAAAGAACTCAATTGAAACAATTAGACTAGCTATCGAAGATCTAGGTATAGAAAATAAAGAATTAGGAGACCTTAACTCTGGTGAAATTAGTCTTGTCGAAAGACAGATAGATCTTACTGAATATTATAAACGAGTTAATATCAATCCTGCATCTGTTGATTAAAGATAAAAAACCCCTCTGTAATTAAACAAAGGGGCTAGTTGGGTTACTTATATTTGAGGATTAAGTCTGCATACCTAAAAGCCTCTTCCACGAGTTCTTCTGCCCGTGTTGATCCACCTTGTACTAACAGCCCAGACAATGCAGAGGCTGCTAGTAGTTCCCTGTTGCAGGAAGCGTCAGTATCAGGAACTGCCGCAGGTGGTTTATTTACTACCTTCTTTGTTAAGAACTCTTTAGCCTCTTGTTCCAACGTAGGACCAGGAGGCTTTTTAGTTTTCTTTGGTGCCATCTTCTCTACCCTCTGATAAAGTTAAGATCAGTCTAGCATAATTAGGTAGCTTTGTCAAGAGCTTTGTCATAGTAGTAGACTAGTTATCTTGTCCTTCCGTTTCGGTTATTAACCTGTCGAGGTACCATCGTGCTTTCTTGAGGTCTTCTACAGGTTTACCTTTGTATCTGTATCTATGTAAGTACTTCTTGGCGTTACCCTCTAGGTATCCCATAAACATAATGTGATCCATGTTGTCTTTCATGTAGTCAATACATTCTATTTTACCATCGCCATAGTGTGCAGGTTTATTTACTACATCATCTTCTACAACTTTAGGTCCACCAAAGTAGTCGTCCTTTTTTACTTCACCCCATTTAGCCATTATATACCTTCCTTTATAAATGTTTTGACCCACATAGCTGTTATGTCACTACGTATTATGTCATCTACTCCAAACTCAATGATGGGTACAGGCAACATATGTTTCTTAGCTAAGTGTATAACTTTAGTTAAACCATCAGCTTCTTTCAAGTCAGATTGCTGTACATCTCCATTAAGAATAATAGTACTATTTTCTCCTACTCTTGTCAAGAGCATTTTTAACTCGTGTGTAGTTATATTCTGAGTTTCGTCTACGATTATGAAAGCATCGCTAAAACTACGCCCACGCATAAGAGCAAGGGGAGCCATTTCAATGTTACCGTTTTTAATACCTGTATCAACTGTTCCTTTGCCCAAGTGTTTTTCCAAAACATCCAAGACAGGTAAAGCCCAAGGCATAGTTTTTTCATTGAGGTCTCCTTTCAAGAAACCTAGTTCTCTACCTACGGCAACGTGAGGTCTTGTGATGACGATTTTATCGATCTTTTTCGTCGTGTAGAGGTCGGAAGCGTAAGTCGCCGTAACATACGTCTTACCAGTACCCGCTGGACCCAGGATAAAAACTTGATTACTTTCTTTAAGAGCATTTATTAATTCCTTCTGCTTCTTAGTTCTGGGAAGCAGACCCGAAGTTTTATTCGAGGCTGCTCCCTTGTAGTTGGTCTTTCGTCTAGACTTCCTTGGCTTATCAGGAAAGTCGTCCATTATACTTGGCCTTCTATACTACCTAGTAGTTGCTTTAGTTCTGCACAACCGCCTATGTAGCTCCCATCAGAGGAAAAGATCTGAGGAACAGTCTTATGACTGGCTTGCTTCATAAGGCTTAGAACCCACTTGGAACTAGGCGAATCTATATTGTACTCTACATAAGTCTGGTTACTTCCTTTAAGTAAAGCTTTGGCAGTATCACAGAAATTACATTGATTTCTAGATATAACAGTGTAGGTCAAGTCTCTACTCCCCATTCAAAACAAGCAAAACGTTTTAGTGTAAAGTTCCTAGATTCAGCGTACAGCAAAGCAACATACGCATCTTTCTCACACTCCTCTCTAGACGCAAACACAGTCTGGTTAGTTACTGAAAAACAAGGTCCGTTACCCCCAAGAGCACAAACAATTGCAAGCGCTGTAAACATTTTAGTCTCCTTTGTTATACTAGATCTACAATTTCACAACTATCACCAGAGCAAGCCAGTGTTTGACTACCTGATGTATTATCCTCATTCTCGTACTCAGATACCTTAGACCAGTCAATTCTTTCAGGCATGACCGATTGTAGCATGTCATAGTCTGACTTACCGCACTCTTGGTAAGGAGCTTGTTTATAGATGTGGTCATCATACGGCAAAAAGGATACGCCTGACATCTCATCGAAGTTCTTGTACACGAAAGCACCTACTTCAAACCACTCATCTTTCTTGACATTGACTGTCACAGATGGTTTATGTTCGCACCAATTACGTTGGTAAGCAAGCCACATCTCCAGTTGTTCTATGGCTGTCATATCAGCTGTAACTACAGCCCCTTCAGGAGCCTTCTGTGGAAAACTAAACACAGTTGTTTGGTCAGGCTTTGTAGCGCAAGGCTCGTTAGGTATACCCTGATCTTGCATAAACTGTGTCAGAGGATCTTTGTTATCTCCACGTACAGTACGTATATAATAACGAGAGTGTCGTGCATGAATCCCACTACTGGAATCAACAAGCTGAGAAACCGTCCCACTTGGCTTAACACAAGTTATAGCAGTAGACACAGGTATTTCTAAACGTTCTGACCACTCAGCATTAGTATTAACAGCAACTTGCTTGAGATGTGCAAGTGTCTTACTTAACCCTTTGTTACTCATAGTCATCAGAGGATTGTCCATAATACCTGTCAATGAAACGCCAAGTAACCGTTCTTCCGCTGTATTATCTGTCCACTGTTTACGCAAGTATGGAAACTTAGTGTATGTTGACTGGATCGTACCTAAGATAGTAGCTAGACGTACTTTCTCCTCTAATGTTTCAAGAGTATCTGTTGAGCGTACTACACACTCCGTTAAGTTGCAAAACTGACTTGGGCGTAAAATTATCTCAGAACATGGGTTGGTTCCAAACTCGTAGTCAGGATTACGTCGCCCATTTTTAGCTGCCTGTGCCTTAGATGCCTCACGGTTAAAGATACCTCTCTCACCACTACCACTCTCAACCAGTGCCAACCACTCACGCATGAAAGACACTGCATCAGGTTTATTAGCATAAGCCACTGAATTGTTTGCTAGTGATCGTTGACCTTCACGTACAATACCTAAATCTGGATCATCCCACCATTTACCAGACTTAGCATGACGCATACGGTCATCACTTAGATTAGACAGAGAGATCATAGCTGATCGACGTACACCACCTACAACAACAACCTCACCTATCTTACACATAATGTCGTGACACTCAATAGACTCTAGTTTACGTCCTTGTGCTTCCTTAAAGGTACGGATAGTAAAGTTAAACAGATCGACTAAAGGCGCTGGACCTGAGGCACGTCCTCCAAAGGTCTTGAGTGGAGCGCCAGCTGGACGAACCTTAGATACATCCCAAGTAGGGATTTCACCACTATACAGGAGTGCAATCAATTGACGAAGAGCCTTAGCCCAACCCTCCTTACTATCTTTAACAACGATATTAGTCTCACTGTCGAACAACAACTTGGGAACCTCAGGGAGCTTACTGACGAATTGCCTCTCAACGGAGAAGCCAACCCCAGTCCCACAGAGCAAGATAAACATAGCCTCATCGAAGGATTTAAGGTCATCTACGGCTAAGTAGCTACAGTTGTACATGCATGTATTGTCTCGGTCAGCAGCTGCGCCAGCAGTCATAAGAGAGCGCATAGAAGGCATTACCTCAAGACCTATAATAGCCTGTTCTAGTTTGTACTTAGTGTCGGAATCAACCATGTCTCGTATGATATTAGCTGAAAAACGTGCAACAGTGTCATCCCACGATTCGCGCCCAGTACCTTCGTAGTACTTAGCATACCGTGACTTATGAATAAAAGATTGGTAGTCTGTTGGTAGTGAGTTACTCATAGGTTATTACCTCGTTCTTTCTTATCTTCTTCTAGCCAAACCATGCGATCAATGTCGCCTCGTGTTAGTCCAATATCTTTTAACTCTGCATCTGTTAGTTTATTAAGTGTCTTGATTGCAGCCCTATGCTCTGACCACATAATACAGTATCGCATAAATCGTACAAATATATTGTTGACCCACCTAGTCTTCATCTGTTATCTCCTGATCCTTTGATTACGTTGCGGTCTCTACGTCCCGTCAGCTTGTCTATATTTAGTTGAGCAATGTCCTCAAGGGTATAACCAAGGTCATTAGCTGTGTTTGCTAAGTACCACAAAACATCCCCTAGTTCTTTTGCTACATCGTGTCTGTTAAAAACACCGTCCCTAATCTGCTTCTTAACCTTCTCAGCTACCTCTCCTGCTTCCCCACACAAGCCTAGTGTTGGGTACAAAATCTTGTGAGTAGAGGGGTACACGGCAAAACCTACTGCTTTTCTTTGGTACTCGTTTAGGTTCTCTACAGTCTTGTCTTGCTGTTGATCCGCAAAGGCATCTATATCATCTTGGCTAATCATTATTCTAATTCCTCTGCTGTTATGTTTTTAATCTTAATGTCTTCTATGTCGTACAGTATGTTCTTAACTTGATCGGCAATAGTAGCCTGACGATCAGCTGCATCGACTTCCATGTAGAAGTAGTCAGGGTCTACTTTTACTCTAATTGATACTTCATACTCCATTATCGGAAACTCCAGTTTTACCACATTATGTGCTTTAAGTCAAGATGAAAAAAGGTGACTAGGTGTCACCTCTAAGTTTTGATTCGATCTCAGGATCCGTACTCCCGTCTAAGTGTATCAAGCGATACCCATTGAGGTTCGTACCTACCGTCGCATATGTTTCTCTTAATGAGAACCCCTTTCCACCACTCTTTGTTAGCCTGTCCTGCCCAAGCCTCTGAATCTCCTTTGAAGCATCCGACAACTGCCCCAATAGCCCCACCAGAACCAACGTCATCTTTAAAGTACATATCACGTTTATGACTGTGACCAACACTGCAAGAGCGATACCGCTTTTGTATGAGAGCGTAAGCATGGTGAACACCACTAATGGCCCTGCCAAAGTTACCAGCGCCCACATAGTGAGCATAGTCCACACCGTCGTAGTTGTAGATGGCTGGTGCTCCATCAATGTACTCGTGATATTCATCAAACCATCTTTTAGTATTGAGGTGAGAGAATGAGATCCCATACTTGTCTCCTTCTAGTCTAGGGTCATGTGAGATAGCTGTCTTTATTCTATTCTCGTGATTACCTTCAAAGCCATACCAAGTTGGACGCTTTCGTCTTTGTTTCTTAAACCGATAACGTAGAAGGTCTTGAGACTCATTGTAGGAGTCAATGTCTACTTCATAGTTTTGAGAGACAATAGACTCAGGCTTGCGAGTATCGTAGGAGTTGAGTGATTTCATGTCAGCCCCATCCCCGAGGTCAACAACATAGTCTGGCTTTAAGTCATAGATTAGACCACCTAGCCAATCAAACCTTTCGTTACTAGCTGTTGAGTTTGCGTGTGCACACGATAATACGATAGCAGTGCGCTCTTTACTGTGATTACTTATTAACATTTGTTAGGTTCCTTGATCCAATCCTCGGGTATAACTTTATCAGCGTATAGAAATCCATTCTTAGTACACCAGTCTGCATAAGAGCTAGTAGCTCCTTTGTAAAGTTTAGCCCTTGAATTATTAAACACAAAGCGTATATCCTTGAGAGGATACTGTGACTTTATCTCCTTATGTTTTCTTCTGTCTGTTGATACAAATCTTCCCTTTGTCTCTATTATGATACCGTTGCTTAGTACAAAGTCTGGGGTATAAGTCCTGATTTTACTATCTAGCCACTTTATCTTTTCTTCCTCATACGTAAAAGAAACACCTAAGTTTTTAAGATAATCTGCTGTTTTTTCTTCAAGACCTGATCGATAACCTGCTTGTATCCCCCTAAACCTCGTTTTGATTGCCATCAGAAGTTCTCCACTTCTTCAACCTTTAAAGGTTTCTTAACGTCAGTCAAGTAGACTGGTCCATGAGAATATATAAACTTCTTCAGACCAGGCCAACATGGTTTCTTAAACTCGCAGTATGAACACTCCATCCTTAGTTTTTTATTAGGAGATGTCTTGCTCATTGGTTCATCTTTGAACTGACGCTCTGGTGGAACTTTGTTGGCTGACATCTTCTTTATGTCTTCAATCTCTTGAGGCTTAGTCTTTAGCTCATCAGTGAAGTCATAGGTATCTAAGCAGATATGACCATTAACTTTGTCAATAACCAAGAAGGCACCGTGTGTCTTATTTGTCACAAGTGGGTCATCTTTAGCTGCGTACACATAGGAAGACAACTGAGATATGTAACCAAACGGATCTTGTTCGCGTAAGTTACCCTCTTTAAACTTCTTAAAGGAATAAGGAGAAGCAGACTTAACGTCAACAGTTATACCATCAATAACGCAGTCGCGGCTACCCTTGATACCGTGGGCAGACATTCGGTCTTGCTGACCTTCAACTTTATGACCTGCTTGCTGTGCAATACCTAAAGCAAGCTCTTCTATCATATCACCGTAGAAAAACTTGAGCAGGGCGTTTGATTGTAGTGGTTCTGCTAATTTACTTTGATTAACCTTATACCATAGCTTACGCTTACATGGAGATCCAATGGACGACATTGAAAGGTAATTACGTACTTTTTGTGGTTCTTTAAATCGAGACATAGCCATACTTGCAATGTTATCACCGATAACTTGACTGAGAGCTTTGTCCCACCCTTTGAGGCCATACAGAACTTGCTCCATGTCCTCTACTAGAGTATCAATAGTCTTTGTCATACTATTCTCCTATATCATATAAAAAAGGAGGGCTAACCGTTGGCCCTCCGCGAGGATATTTAACGCTCCTACCCGTACTGCTTGGTGCTAGAAAGGTATGTCACCTGGTGACTCTTTCGTAGGGGCTGCAGGTTCTGGAGCTACCTGAGTTTGAGTGTAGTCTTTAGGAGATAACCCAGATCCACGATCTGAATCACCCTCAAAAGATACATGATCAATAACCTGTACTCCTGCTAAACGTGATCCCTTTCCCATCTTTGTGTCGTACACGTCTACGTAAACAACTCCAATAGAACCATTACCAATTAGACCATCCTCTGGAGTCCAAGGAGATCCGTCAGGTGCATAGACTTTAGGTGGTCCTGCTGCCCATGTCCTGTCAAACTTATCCTTCCAAGGTCTCTTGAACTTAACTCGTGCACCTCTGCCCTCAAGGTCTGGTTTTTCTTGTTTACGTACACCAGCTTCCTTCATAACTTTGAGTGCGTCAGCATCCATGATGATATCAACTGTTGTTGCACCGTCTGTCTCTACATCGTATTCTCCATTATCTCTGTTACCCTCAAAGAGCTTTGCCCATTCAAGGATGCCGTGAAGTTCAATAGTTTTAGTAGCCATACTTTTCTCCTTATAGCTATTTGAATTATGTCTATAAGTTTAACACACAAACTAGTGTGTGTCAAGCCAGTTTTTACCTATATCATAAGAACCTGGTGTGGGAATCTTAAACCCCAAGTCAACACCTGTTTCAGCCATAGTTGTAGCTACAAGTTCGCCCATAAGTTTAGCATCCTCATAACTACCCTTCACTTCAATCTGGTACTCATCGTGAATGAACCCTACCATCTTGAAGTCAATACTCTGATCTCTTGCCTTCTTGTGAAAATTGATTAGAGTATGTTTCATAAGAACAGACTCGCCAGACTGTAAGATACCCGCTAGTGTCTTGTGTTCATTAGGTACTTTGACTAGTCTACCATCGTAACCCTTGAAGAATCCTTTCTCTGCTATGTACGGTATCATTCTTCGTTTGAGTGCGGCTAGTCCATCAATACTTTGCTCAAATCTAGTACGAGCATCAGCTGCTTCCTTTTGATTTACACCAAGGATACTTGCAGTCTTTGCAACGCCAGCACCTAGCAGCCAAGCATATATAAAGGTTTTAGCCATGTCTCTAGTGCCGTTAGGTACAGCTAAAGCTTTCTTGTTCATGTTGTGTATATCGGTTTCATCCTCTTTCTTACCTTCCATGATAGCCTTAGCATACATCTCAGCATCAAAGTGACGCCAAAGATAGTCAGCAAGAACCCTAAGTTGAATACCATCTGCATCACAGCCAACAAGGTAGCTGCCATCAGGAACATCCCAACAAGTACGTAGATGGTGATCATACTTAGACTTTACTTTTTGAACTGCTGTATTTGGAGTACCGTGAAATGCTGATGGTATGTTAGCTGTGTTAGGCGCATTGTGTGCACATCTACCTGTCCATGCTCCTATGTTGTTGATGGTACCGTGGATACGCCCATCGCTACAGACTTGGTTTATCCACTCCACAAGAGAACTTCTTCTACCCTCTAGTGTTAGCCATTGAGCTAGTCCAGTTGCACCTGACGGTGCATCTGCAGGTAAAGTGTTTAGGTTGTCCTCCGACACAGTATAACCATATCTCTCTAGGTTCTTCAACTTAGTGTCGTAGAACTCTTGATCCATCTTTACTGTTTTCTTGCCGTATGGATCTCCAACTTTTAGTCTAAGAAACTTTAGGTGAGTTTTTGTGCGATCAAAAGGAGCCCAACCTGCATCCCAAAGAGCATCAACTCTATCCTTGGAAGCACCTGGGTTAAACGAAACGAAGTCATAACAAAGTAAGTCATCACCCAGTCTACTTGTTGCAACATACTTTTCTTTTGCTTCAAGTACCTTTGAGTAAGGCTCACCATCATTTTTCTCCTTATACTTGAGTGTGTGAACTTTCTGTAGTTTAGGTGGAAAGTCTTTTTGGAATTGGTCTTCTAGTGCACTCTTCTCCTTTATAATACTGTCAAGAAGACCTTGAGCCATCTGGTAATTAAAGCTAAAGCCATGAAACTTAGTGCGAACTAATTCAATTTGTAGATCGTGTTCAGCTCTTAGAGCTTTAGCCCATTGAGGATCGTAGATCACGTCTGAGAAGTGCTTGAACAAAGCCTCAGTAGTGTCTAGGTCTCCGTACCAGTACTCAACCATTTCATTGTTAAAGTTTTCAAAGTCAGTGTAGTCTCCCTTGTGTACTCCTAGACGTAATCCCCAACTCTTGAGACTGTGTGGACCCTTACCACCTACAGGTGGTGGTATATCATAGTCAACTGTTCTAGATATTATTAGAGTATCCAGTACCTTGTGTGGGTCTAGTCTAGCGTCTAAGAACTTATTTAGAAGAGGTAAATCGTATTGTATGAAGTTGTGACCTACCATCTTGTCCAGGGATAGGTGCCATTCCGTAGCTTCTTTTCGCGCTACAGGATCTTCATGTATATTCTCAAACTTAAACACCTCTCCTGTGTCTAGCATCTTTCCACCCACTAACCAACACTTGTCGGGGTGCTCAAGAGCATTTGTTTCTATATCGCAGAAAGCTAATCGCATTATGTTCCCTATACTTCAAAGCGTTGATAGTCAATGATAAGCAGTGATAACTCATCCTCTAACCTTTCTATTCTATCAGGATCCTCTTTATTAGTCAAGGCTTGGACAAGTTCATCTTGAGTTTTCTTAATCTGAGTATCAATTTCAGACAAGTAAATTTCTAACTTATCGTCAAAGTCATATATGTCCATCTCAGAAGACCCTAGCTCAATCCAATCACTCTCTATTGTAGGAGTATTAAGTTCGAAGTCATCATCATCGTAGTCATTACACATCGAAGGCAACCTCCTCTAGTACAGTTGTTTGTGGATCGTAGTAGATAGAACCAGCGTTGCCCAACTTACTGAAAGGTCTGTTTTTATCTACGATAAAGGTTGTAGTATTTCTATCGTCTTCACTATCACTCTCTACGTCACGTTCTAGTTTAAGACATATGATAGCTTCTTCCTCAAGAGAACCTGCATACTTTGTGCGCCCATCATCATTGACTTGTGAGATAAAGATTACACCTATGTCTAGTTCCTTAGCCAACTGAGCCATACGTGACCCAATAGCTGTCAGAAGAGAAGTAGCACCATCAGCGCCACCTTGAGATAAGTAAGCAAGTCGTTGTACGTGATCGATGAATACATAGTCAACACCGTACACTGTAGCAGCCATGCGAACATAGTCTAGTAGTTTCATAGGATCATCATGTGATCTTAGTTCAAAGACAACTGTACGGTCATCTGCCATTTTCTGTGCGGCAGCAATGACGGCATCCTCTGAAACGTTAGATGCTGCTGCATCCTCTTTTGTACGTACATTCTTTTTAAGACCGTAGGTAGCCATAGCCCGATAAGTAGTCGAGCGCATCTCTTCCATGTGCATTAGCCCAATCTTAACGTCAGGGTCTTGCAGAAGACCACACTCAAAGAAACGAACCATCTCTGTTTTACCACCGCCTCTAGGAGCTTTTACAAAGGTAAGACCACCTTTGACTAGACCCCTTATCTTATTGTCGAGACCGCTGTGACCTGTAGGTACATATGAGTATGGGTTTTCTCTAAGGATGGTTTCTTGAATGTCGTCATCACCCATGTAAAAGTTATCTGGGCTAAACCTCTGCGGCTTACGCGCTGCCCACATAAGAGCATCACTATCACCTGCCATTAAGAACTCATTGGCATCTTTATGTTTGGACATAGCGACGTAGTAAAACTTGTCAGGAAATATCTCATATAGTTTTTCTGCTGCTGCTTTACCTGCAGTGTCTTGCTCACCAGCATACACAATTTCTTTGAATGAGTTCAAGTACTCGTAGTTCTTCTTGATAAACCTCTCTGATACAGTAGCACTAGGTAGAGACTTAACAGGGAAAGACTTGCCTAGTATTTGAAATAGGCTGGCACTGTCAAACTCACCTTCAGTTATGTAGAGTCTGTTGGAGCTACCTGAGTTAAACTCTGGCCCAAACAGATCGTCTAGACCACCGCGATCCTTCAACCAAAACTTCTTTTCATCGTAGCCGCGATACTTTACATTGTTTTTCCATTTGAAGGCATAGCGAACTGGTTTGTTGTCAGCATCTAGTTGCAGCTGAATGCCGTACATCTCACAAACGTCAGGATCAATACCTCGTATCCCTTCGTAGGTTCCTGACTTTATTTCACGTTGTATCACTGGTTTCTCTCTTTCTTCTGGTGTATAGTCTTTCAGTGGATAGTCCTGCTTAGCCCAATCGAATACCTGCATACGGCTCATGCCCTCGCCTGGATAAGATAGACCGCAGCTGTGACATAAGCCAACCTGACGATCTATTTCCCAGCTAAAAGCGTCAGAGGATCCACACGCTTCATAGGGGCAAGGTATGTTACTTTTGTTATTACTCATACATCTCTCCTTTTTTCTTTTTGGTAGTATACTCCATCTGGTAGGTCCATAGCAACTAAAATATCTTTCAACTGTTGATAACTTATTTCAAGAACTTGTGCTCTGTTTGAATCAGGCAAAAGTTGGCTCAGATACACAGCTCTTTCATCTAGTATTATTTCAACGTCCTCGAAGTGACCCTTTTCATCAAGAGTTATAATTGATGTGTAGTCATGTTCAGTTTCTATTGTAAACATTATTTGTCCTGTGTTGATGCACTACCCGATCCATTCCAAAGAACCCATCAAAGATACCCAAGATACAGGGAACAAGAGCTCCATCTCTGAGTTAATACGCTGTGCTACTTCTCGTGTCTCAGTTTGTGTGTTAGTGGTACATCTAAGGTCACACATATCAGCAAAGGCATCAAGACTACCTGACCAGTACCACTCAGTCATGGTTGACTGTGGTAGAACCATACGAGCTTGCTCAGGCGCTACTCCAGCTTCAAGCAAAGTTTCGTACTCATACAGGGCAGACCTATTGAACTCGTGAGGTACTAGGTAGGGTAGCTTAACTTCACCTGCACTGCCTTGCTTAACATTCTCAGCACGTCCACGCCATACCTCAGGTACATAGAACTCAGGCTCATCATCTACGTAACGACGACTGATCTCATTCCAACGTAGAAACTTATGCTTCACTAGCTGTCGTGCCACAAAGATAGGGGCCTTCACATGAAAACTGGCGAAGCAATGACCAAACGGACTGATGTGATCATGGTCTGCTAAATAATTAATTAACTTGGCATCCTTTTCTTTTAGAGTTGGTGGACCCCAAACATCAGACGTGTCTAGTTCACTTTTTTTACCAAATGAAACACGGGCAGCGTTGGCTACAGTAAGGTCTGACCCCATGTGGTCAATGTATGTTACTTCAATCTTTGCCATATGTTTTAACTCCAATACACTCTATTGTTTCTGTTGAGTCATTAACCATAACGGATGCATGTTTTAGTTCTGCCATGCAAATAGTATTATTCTCAAAGGTACCTAAGTGATGGTACCTAACACCTTGATCGGGTAAGACTTGGAACCATATTAATAAAAAGAACATTACTGATTGGCCTCCCATGCCGCTGTTGCACGTTTGAGAAAGATATCTCTGTCAAAATTGTCGTTAGTACTGGATAATATGTCAGCCATGTCCTGTAGGCCAGAAGGCCAGTCCAAGAGAGGGCTGATATTGTCAGCTATAAACTGGTAGTGTCTACGGCTCATTTTGGGTGCATTTGATGTTGTGTTAGTCATTACTAAGTGCCTCTGTTATTTTTAGAACAAGTGAATTATGGGACTCAGATAGTTCAACTAGAACGTCGTCTAACTCCTCAACTAATGTCTGCGTTTGAAGTAAAGTCACCCATAAGTATAAACTAAAGGTAATCACGGCTGCTAAAGCAAAGATTGTTATCATTGTCTTTCTTTCTGTTTTTGGTGTCCCCTACAGGACTCGAACCTGTAACCTACTGCTTAGAAGGCAGTTGCTCTATCCAGTTGAGCTAAGGAGACTGTTATAGTCTATCAATGTTATCTATGACAAACTGAAAAAGATTTGCTTTGTCATAGTAGTGGTTTAGTGACGTGTAATTGGTTTGCCGTAGCCACCGTCTACCAAAAACTTCTCAAAGTCTTCGAAGGTATAACCCTCGCTCTTTAGAAACTCTTGGTAGTAGTACAGCATTTCAACATACTCATCTTCTGTAAAGTCTTCACGTTCTTTGAAACCCATTGTACCACCTCTGTATATTAGTTTCAACTAATATCATTTTCTTTCATTTGTTCTAGTCTGTACTCAGTGAAGTACGCATCCTTATCTGTTTTAAGTACGTAGTCTCTCCAGAACTCAGGGCCTTGATCACCCCTCTTAGGGGCAAATTCAAAAATGCCTTGTACTTCGTATTTTAGTGATTGAAGCTTTGATGCTTCATCCAGAGTGCACGTAAATGATTCCGAAAGACTTTCTAGTATTTCTTTTACTGCGTTGTGAAACTGTAGGATTGTGACAAGCTCTTTCTCAGTAATTTGTGTTTTGTTTTTAAGTTTCATTATATAATTCCTAACATGATTGGGCCAAATATTGCGGCTGAGATTGAAGCGCCCATAAGAACGCCAACTAGTACTGATTCCTTTTTACTCATTATCTGAACTCCTGCTTAAATTTGGTGTGAATAACTTCTACACAAACAACTAACGAAATCATCCTCATCTCTTAGTCTGTCTAAAGTATCTATGTCTATTTCTGATGGATCCCAAGATGTGTTCCTTCCATCTATGTACTTACCTTCAAACATACAACCTTCGTCTTGGTAATAAGCGTGGACTTTTACACCTAGACCAAATAGCTTATCCCAGATAGGTACAGGTGGACCCCATGCTGTCCAACAAGTGAAGTCAAAGTCTCCTGTTGATTCGTCTTCATACCAAGTTAAATCAGACGCAAGGTATACATCACAAACGTCCCACTTTGTACCCCAGTTATCCCAACGCCAGTTGTACGCATCAGCTACCTTAGTCAGTGGCATTGGTGTTACGGCATCACAAAACCTGGCATCATGTCCTCTGCTTAAATTAAAATATAGCTCCTGCACCATAGCCCAAGGCCCACTAATATTAACTTGTTGATCACAGTGATTAGGCATTTGTATTATCCTTTCTTATACTTTAAGTATATACTCTATTCCTACTTTACTCATAAACATTAATAAAACTTTAAGTAAACCTAAGGTTATTTTAAGGGTATACATTTAGTTCGTCAAGTCTAAAGTAGTAAAGTAGGAGATATTGTACATATACTTTATTTATGTGTGACACTTATACCACATAGTTGAGTATTGTGTTGGCCTCATCAATACCTTGATCTGCACACACATAGCCCTCTTTGATAATAACCGTATCACCTTCCATCGTATTCTTTGAGGCCCAAACTACGGCTCGACGTAAATCCTTAGTAGTAGTGGATGCCATCATGCTGTCGTCGGACATAACTTTAGTTACATAGATAAAAGACATATTATTTCTCCAATTAGTTGTTGTATGTTATAGTAGCTTTAGTGAAGCACACTAGTGCAACAAGTAGTAACACCCAGTGTGCATAGTTGTCAATCTCAATTGAGTGCGCGATTGAAGCTAGTACAACTAGGCTTAATCCGCATAGTAAATAACAGGTTGTTGTTAGGGCAGAATACATAGCTCATTTCTCCTTTTTTATAGGGCTTCCAGACCAGCTCTTTACTGAGAACCAGTCGTACTTGTACTTGCTGTTTACGTAGTCACACACCGCCCAATACTCCGCAGATTCTCGTGACGATAAGTCCCACACCCAAATGCATGGGATATTTTCTACGTAGAAGCCTGTTACCTCTCCATCACACGCCATCATTTCTACATCGGCTGATACTAATAAATTAGTCTCTCTCATTTTTCAATCCTTATCGTTACTAGTATAGAGTCATCTTGGTGTATAACCTTTGCTTTTCCCTTTGTTTCTGTTGCTGGTTTTGCAGGGTATACACTCAAGAGGGCTGGTACCTCAATCTGAAACACACCATCTACCTTCTTACCAAACACACGCCGATCCATAACAGCTTTAGATATTGTAGGCTTAGATACACCAGTCATCTTAGATGCTTGACCTAGTGTTACTACCTTAACACCTTTACTTTTCCTTACCTTTGCAAGCAAGTTACCCCAGTCGTTGTAACCGTGCTTAGAGCGTGTTCTAGGTCCATAAAATTCTAGGACTTCTTCTAACATAGTTAATTGTTTATCTGTAAACATAGTATTATCCTTTTGTTTCGTTTGCTAAAGTTACACATGACACAACAGTATTAGTGCCGCACCAATTACAATAACTGTACCCATGCCATGACACCTTGTCATCACTCCAATCAGGGCAAGTATTATTAATACAAATTCCTGGAACACCTATATCTGCAAACCCTAAAGTATCTAAGAGTTCGTCAGGTGTGAGCTCATACTGTTCAGCTAAGACTAATAGACGCTCCTTACTATCATATCTTTCCATTACCCAGACTTTTCCATTATTTCAACTCCATTACACATTCTACATGAAAGCGTGACACAACATCACCTGTGTCTAATAGCTTGTTAGCTCTGTTACCTGCTACGTATTCGCACCATGTATTCCACCAAAACTCTGTTCCTCTCTCTTGTGTCATTAGAACGTAGTCACGTATCTTCTTGTACTTAGTCTCTGTTTTGAGTTTGGCACCTATCTTCACAGCATTAGCTGACATACCAAGCCTAGTTAGGTTGTGGCTATCAATACACGCTACATCAAAGCCTAACATCTGCATCACAAAAGCAGCTTTAACCATTCCAAGGTTAGGCACTTTCATAAGTAACATGATACCCTCTGTTATTACGTCAGCATCACCTAAGCTTGTCCCATTGTCTAAGTACTTTTCAAGATACTCAAACTCCTCAAAGCCACAACACGCTCTCTCTTTGAGCTGCATAAGCTTAGGCCACAAGAAACCTATGTTAGTCTGCACATAGGCCATACCGTCAGACTTCTTACCCCACAGATACTTACTTCTTAGGCCGTTGTCTCTGATGTCTAGACGTTGATTTTTGACAGTGCTTAACCCTGCTTGTATTGTACACAAGGTAAACTCAATAACATCTATTAAGCCTTCTGGACTTGCTGCAGCGTGTTCTGCAATTGCGATACAGTCTCTTTTATACATTTGAAATATCCTCTCATTGTGGTTCGACACAACTGGTGCCGTTTAATGTTGATAGTATGGCAGCGTGTGCCTTGTCAATTTATACCGACTCCTTATCATGGCTATGCAATAGGACTGTTTTGACTACGGCTCTACACCCTGTCTCATGGAATGCTTCTGAAGCAGAGCAATAAGCTTCACCTGAGCAAGTGTTGTCGGACCATACATAAGGTTCATCATCAGGCGGTAAAACTACCACTACGTACAATTCTGTTTTCATTGTCTTATCCTTCCTTTAAATATTTACATCTTCCTTGTATGAAATCACTTTTGAAACACTTACATTGTAACGCGGTGAAGGATAGTTGTCTCTCATTTCCTCAACCAAGTCAAGTAAAGTGGAACCATGTGGAGTTGTACCCGATACATCAATCATACCAGTCTCAACCCTAAAATAAAAAGAATATAAATCTTCTTTGTTGTCCCAGCTACGCCGATACCTTTTAGCTACATTTATCACATACATTTTATCATGCCCTTTCAAGGTCAGTTAATTTATCTAGGTACACCTTTTCAGATGTACCCAATAAGTCAACCATCATTCAAACTTTGCCAGCAAGTGCTGTACATGCGCGTCAAAGTGTTTATTAACAGCATCTAGGTATTCTTTTGCCTCTTTATATGTCCAAAACTCTTGAATGCAGCCATCTTCTACTATATGGTAAACAGTGGTATTGTTTTCATTTTTTACACGCAATATTTCATACATTTTGTTTTACCCTTTCAAAGGTTTAATCTGGCATTTTAAAGAAAGTACCACTTATTGTGTCCACATAAAACACGGCAAAGTCTTGTTCGTCATACATCCTTCCAGAGACATGATAAACGTCAACACGGTCAATATAGTTTTCTTGATACATATCACCATCGTTGTTTGTAACGTTATCCTCTCTTTTCACAGTGTGAAGACCTATGATATCAACCACACCATTTTCAGAAGCTATTTCGAGAGCCTCATACATATGGCTTATTCTTATTTCACTTATAAACATTTTAATATCCTTCCAGTTTAATTCATCAGGACGCACCTATAGCGTACAAAGTGCGCCCAAATAAACCAACTGTTATTTCGCAAGTCTTTCTTTCATTTCAGCATCGAATGCAGCTTCCATTGTTGCCATATATTGAGCTTTCTTTATATTGGCTTTTACAGCTTTTTTCGCAGCTGGTACAGCAATTGAGCTAGCAGTTACTTCCTTTGGTTTGGCGGTCTCACCTTTTACAGTTTTAGCTAGAGTTGAACGGAGAGACAGACCCTTTTTAACACCATCCGAAAGGCGTTGCATGGCCTCTTGATTAAGATTAGCATCCTTTAATGATAGCAAAATTGTTTTGTTATCCTTAGCTTTCTTAATTTTAGCACCCACAAAAACAGATGCAATCACTTGACGAACCGCGTTTGATCCTTGCTTGTCCTGCTTTTTATTTAAACGAGCAATAGCACTTGCAAGATTACGGCCATCTTCAGACTGTGCGGTATTCACCATAAGAGTTAAGAGGTGCCCACTTGCGGCAACACCTGAACCCATAGCATTTACGAACTTATCTTCAATTGTTTTGATATTGTTTGTCATGTTATTATCCTTTTCATTTTCTAATAAAAACACACCATAATGATATGCTTATATATGAAAATGATTGTGGTCTTTCGCTTTCTCTACCTTCACCCGAATGCTGCAACAGTCTATCCATCAGTGAAGTCCGATACCAATCCCCATTTTAAAAGAGACTACTGGCAATCAACCACTTTTGATTTTAATAATGAACGAACACCAACCCTTAACACATGGTTTGGGCATGATACCAGTGAAGCCACCTTAAAATCACATTGCTAGAAACCACCTACAAGCTGTATCGCCTTGATAAAGTGTCAGATTGAGGCTATGCCGTAAAATCCGTCGCACTAAATCACGTAGGTACTAGTCAAGGATATTTAATTTAGATCCTAGGAGCATCCAACTCCACTTTGTTTTCCTTTCGTTTCCGTCTTTCGATGAATTAGTTATGGCATAGGGAAAAACAAACCACAATAAAAAGTAATCGTTTAAAATCAATAGGTTATATAATTAGTTTTCTAAGTGTTTGAAAACGTTGAATAAAATAATGTAAATAAATGTAATTAATTTTGATTATGCTTTAAAATCAACAGTTTACAGTAAACTTTTAGGCTTTTGGCATAGTAGCAATATTTATATAATGAAAAGGCGCGGGTGCGCGTAGTACAAAAGAATAAAAGAATAAATAGAAAATAGTTTAGTTTCGGGAAATACGAAAGTATATTTCAGTATCCCAAGAAATGAGAACAAAAGTAGAACAAAAGGTGTACGTTTGGTGAAACTGTTTTCTAGGGTGGTAAGGTACCTAAAAGGTTAAAGATGCATTCTAAGGGGCAAATAGAAGGTCTGAGGCGTGGTTCTCGTTTTGTTCTCTATTCGTTCCTGTTTTGTTTGTAGAATAGAATTAGGTCAATAGTGTTTACCTATTGTAGACCGATAGGTAAGGGGTGGTGACCTATTGTAAAAAGGTTTAACGTTAAACTAAATTATAGTTTCATTTTGAATTAAATATGGTTCAACGTTGAACTAAAATTGTACACAAAATTAATATGTCAACAACACTGACCTAAAAACTGAGTGTATTCTCATAGCATAGTAGTGTGATAAAAATGTCACAGAAAATAGGTAAGTATACCTGACGTATTACAGGCAGCGCTAGAGGGGCCAGCCCACCTCGGGGCGTTATATGTACCCACAATGACAGCGGGGAGTATTTTCAAACTGTAAACCACTTTATTTTATATGTAAACCTACTAAAACTTACTTAAAACCTAAGAAAAGCCTTGACACGTTAAGTAACATGGTGTATAATAGACTTAGAGTTCAACTAAAACACCTTCAACTCTTTAGTCAAGACACTAAATAACACAAAAGATAGATATTTAGGATTGACATCGCGGCTCAAAGGTGCTATAACTATACTTAGAGTATATACTTAAAGTATATCAAGAGTAATTATTATTAATAATAATAAATAATAGTTAATAAAGTAATACTTTAAGTATATACTTATAGTTACCTTCAGATTCTTTAGATCTTCTTTTTGCCGTACTCTTGAAAAAGTAACTTTTTTAGAACCTCTCCACTTTATCCCTTGACTTGACAGTTACCCTGTGGTATAACTGTGGACATTAACAAGAAGAACCTTATGGAACAACCATACGAAGTCAACACTAGGCTAAGCCGTGATAATCTCTTTGATTCAGACGATATTCTAAGAGATTTCTTTAAAGCATTAGCCAATGACGACATTCAAGAAATACGAACAATACACATCCCACGAAGCGACGTGTTTTACGTTAGAGAAAAGTACTATAATGATACGGGTAACTGGGTGTCTCTCGACAAGATGGAACGATGTATGTACCTAGAAGGTATGTTATCATCTTCTGATGTTAAAGATCCAAATAGAGTAAGAGATTGGGAATAACAAATGAGCCAAGCAATGAAAAATCTCCAAGAGAAAGTTGGAGTTGGCGCTGATGGTTCATTTGGACCGAATACAGCTAGAGCTATTGCTAAACATTACAATCTATCTCCGGAACGTGGTGCTCATTTAATGGGCCAAGCGTCCCACGAAAGTGCTGGCTTTAAGAGAACAAAAGAAAGCTTGTACTACTCTACGCCTGAAAGGATCCAGGCTGTATGGCCCTCTCGTTTCCCAACTGTTGAGAGTGCTGTACCCTACGCTAAGAACCCATCAGGTCTCGCTGGTAAGGTCTATGCTGGACGTATGGGCAATGAGACTGAAGAGCAAGCCAGCCTGTACATTGGGCGTGGGTTCTTGCAGCTTACTGGGCATAACAACTATAAAGCTTTTGCTTCTGACATGGGGCTACATCAAGTACTAACTGATCCTAGTCTTGTAGAGGAACAGTACGCTTTTGAAACAGCTCAGTGGTTTTTTAATAAAAATAACTTATTTAGTATTGCTGACAAAGGTGTTAGTGATGATACAATCAAGTTGATTACGAAGAGAGTAAACGGCGGCTACCACGGTCTAGATGATCGAAGAAATCAAACTAATAAAATATACAGATGGCTTAAAAAGACTAGTTAAGTTATGGTAGATATACTCAAGGAAATTCGTATGTCAGATTTTGAATCAGTTAAAGAAGATATCGATCTGTTAAGAACAGATGTAACTAAGATATCTGACAGGCAGATGGTTGGTGTAACTGACCAGCATCGTTTAGAAAAAGAATTGATTGAGTTAAAGGCCCATTTGTCGTACCTACGCGCTGGGCAAGACAGCATGAATGCTAATATGACTAGGCTACTCTTTATTATTGGGGGTAGCTTTGTTGCTGGTATTGTAGGGTTTATTATTAAAGGTGGTCTTGTTTAATGGGATGCTGGTTTGACAAAAGTAATCCATGCAATAAATGCTTTGGATGTTGGTTTTCAAATCCTGCTTCTATACCTTTAAACCTTAAACTACTAACTGGAACACTTATCACATCTTATTGTATTTTTGAGGACTAAACAAATGGCTTTACCCCTAATCTACGCTGCAGGAGCTACAGTAGCTCGGTTTATTGCAAAAAATGGTCTAAAGGCTGCAGCAAAAAAGTATACAAAAAAAGCTATTGCTGAAGGCAAAAAACATGCGAAGGATATGGTTACAAAGCCTAATGCAGGGCAGAAGAAAATAAAACCTGTTCAAGCAAAAAATCGTAACTCTCGTTCTACCCTTAGAAAAGGTGTTGGAGCAGGTACAGTTGCAGCAGGTGGGGTAGGAACAGTTGCTGGTTCTAAGTTGAATACAAAACTAAAAGAAGAAAGATCAAAGCCTACAGTATCTGCTCCTAAAGAATCTCCACGGCCTAAACCAAGACCCTCTAAAAACAAAGCCACTAAGAATGCACCTAAAACATCTTCAAGACCTAAGGCAAGACCTTCTAAAAATGCACCTTTAACATCTCCACGGCCTAAAATTATTAGCAATACTCTTAGGATGGTTAATGAAAAAGAAAGAATAAGAAAGAAAAGTCTCCAGAAACTTCTAAAGGAAATGGAAAGAGATGAACAAAGAGCAGAAGAACGTCATAAAAAATTCTTTAAAAGTTGGGAACAACCTAAGACAAAACTTAAAAAATCAACTTCTTCTAAGACTGTAGACAAAAGCCCAAGAGCTGAAATGACGAAGTCTCCAAAAGACTACAAAAAGAAGAAATAGTATGGCTTCTTCTCCTAACTATAAAAGAAACTATAAACGTGAGCGTGACCTACAGTTAAAGTCTGTCAAGTCCAATAAAACAGCTAATGCTTCTCGTAAGGCTGCAAGACGCAAACTTGAAGATAAAGGTGTAGTTTCAAAAGGAGATGGTAAAGATGTTGATCACAAGAACCGTAATCCAACCGATAACTCTACTGCTAACCTAATGGCTAAACCTAAGAGCACTAACCGTAGTTTTTCTCGTAAAGAAGATCCTAAGAAGTACGCTAAGAACTTAGGAGCATCTAACCCACCAACTCAAGTTAAATTTAGTAAAGGTGGTTCAACCAGTACAGTTAATAAAGCAAACAACTACACAAACCCAACTATGCGTAAAAACTTGTTTAACTCTATTAAAGCTGGTGGAAAAGGTGGTAGCCCTGGGCAGTGGTCAGCGCGTAAAGCACAGATGCTTGCTAAACGCTATAAAGCAAAAGGTGGGGGCTACACGTAGATGCCCTACCTACAAAGTAACATACCCCACTTTAAAGCATGGGTAAGACGTGAATACACTAAGAATATGGAAGAGTACCACGGTGAGTTTTTACACTGCTTAGTTGTAGCTGTAACTACAATGCCCAATAGAACGCTTAGCTTCCAAGTAATATTTACTGGATGTGAGTCTGACCATGAGGGTGACTCTAATGTTCATGGTGGAGCAATGTGGGCTAGAATGCCTTTGACAGCCTTAGTAGCTGACACCCTGTACGAAGAGTGGCCTAAAGAGTTGCCGCCCTACCTAGCCCAGCCTTGGGATTGTATGTCGCACTGGCACTCAGTGTACAAAATAGAACGAGCAAGCCCAGCGCCTTGGATAGCTAAAGTAGATGGGCAGTTTTACCCCGCTAAGTATTACTTTACTGTAGACTACACAGACAGTGAAGTAGCTGACGATCCTGCACAACACAAACAGTCTCATGTACTGGAGTTGTTAGACGCAGGTGAATACACAGGCAATATGGTTGCATTGCCTAATAACCGAGTACGAGTTACTCACCCCGCTTGGTTTGAAACAGGTGAAGGTGCTCCTGACTTTAAACCAAACCAACATACGTTTAATTCTAAAGAAGATGTAGACTATGTTTGGGATACTCAAAGAGTTTTTAATAATCTTTATCAGGAGACAGACTAATGAGAATGAAGAAAAAAGGTTATGCTAAAGGTGGCATGATGAAGAAAAAGGGCTATGCTAAAGGCGGTATGCCTATGAAGAAAAATCCTATGACAGGTGAAATGATTCCTGCCTACGCTATGGATGGTAAAGGCAAGATGAATAAAGGCGGCATGATGAAGAAAAAAGGTTATGCTAAGGGTGGTAAGGTTATGACTTACAATGTTGGTGGTATGGTAAAAAGTACTGGTACCCTCAACACAGGTGTTAGAAAAGCCTGATGACCTTAAAGAAATCTCAGAAGAGTTTAAAGGACTGGGGTAAGCAAGAGTGGACTACCAAGAGTGGTAAACCGTCTACTCAAGGCCCGAAGGCTACTGGAGAAAGGTACCTTCCTAAGAAAGCTATTGAATCTTTAAGTTCTTCTGAGTATGCAGCTACAACAAAAGCTAAAAGAAAAGGAAAATCTGCTGGTAAACAATTTGTAGCTCAACCTAATAAAATCTCTAAAAAAGTAAAACCATTTAGAGCTAGTAAAGGTGGTTTAGCTAGGTGCGGTGCTTCTAACCCTGCTAATCAAAGAAAGTATAAGTAATGGATTCTTTTAAAAAGTTTGAAAAAGAGTTAAATAAATCTGGTTATTTCATTTCTACTGATATGGTTGTAAACAGTCGGGGTGATGTTGTAGGTCAAATGGACCCCTATGGAACTTTTCAGTATAATGATAATTTAGTTGAAGGTGAAATAGTTAAAATAATTAATAAACCTGACAGTAAGACTACTACTTTAGTAAAGCCCAAAACTAAAAAGAAAACTAGCCTAAAAAGTAAAATATACAACAAATTGACTAAATAGGAAGCAGCAAAATGGACCCTGTAACAATAATGGCAGCCTTGGGTGCCAGCTATCAGGGGATCAAAAAAGCTATCGATGTGGGTCGGGATATCAATGGCATGGCTGGCACTGTGGGTCAGTGGTCTAAGGCTATGTCCGATCTTGACTATATGGAGCAACGTGCGTTAAAACCTCCAGCATACAAAATGTTTTCTGATACTCAAAGCGATGCTTTGGAGTTGTGGGCTCACAAACAAAAAGCTAAAGAAATGCGTCAAGAGTTAAAAGACCACATCTCTTGGACTTACGGACCTTCTGCTTGGGAAGAGATTGTGAAGATGGAAGGTGAGCAACGTAAGAGACAAAAAGAACTAGTTTATCGAAAGCAAGAGTTTATTGATAACTGTGTAAATACTCTTATAATTGGATTGCTTTTACTAGGTGGAGCAGCAACATTTATTTTTATGCTATACCTTTACAGCGAAAGACAAAGCAACTACTAACAGAGTGGTTTTTAGTATGAATGAAAAGTACGATTTAAATGCTAATGGTAAAATAGACGAACATGAGCGAGAGCTTATGCTTGAAGATCGTCGATTACAAATGGAAGACGCTGATGCTAAGAGGGACGCACAGCGGCGTATGACGTGGTTTGCTCTTTCTGGTATGATAATGTACCCAGCAGTTATACTATTAGCCTCTGTGACGGGCTTTGACACCGCTGCAAAGCTTATAGCAGACATAGCGGCTGTTTACGTAATAGGTGCTAGTGGTATTGCTGCTGCTTACTTTGGCTTCAATGCTATGGAGGCTAAGAAATGATACAAGCACTAATAGGACCAATAGCTAACCTAGCAGGATCATGGCTACAGGGTAAAGCAGATAAAACAGCGGCTACTGCAAAGCTAAAGCTAGTAGAAGCCGAAAGCAAAGCTAAAATACTTTTATCAAAAGAAACATCTACTGCCGACTGGGAACGGATTATGGCAGAGGGTACACAAAATTCTATTAAAGACGAGATTGTTACAATTGTTGTTTTAATACCAGTAATTCTTTGTTTTATACCTGGTTTAGAAGAAACAGTAAAGAATGGTTTTGATCGGTTATCTGAATTACCTGAGTGGTATACTTACCTAGTCTACGTTGTTTGTTTAGCAGCAGTTGGTATTCGTGGTACTAAACAGTTTATGGGTAAAAAATAATGGAAAACCTTAAACTACCCATAGCTTTAGTGGTAGCGATGGCTATGCAGCTGTCGGGTGGGGTCTGGTGGGTAAGCCAGCAAGCTTCTACTATTGCGAGTCTTGAAAAAACTGTAAATGAACTAGGCTCCCGTATGGCTATTGAAGATAACATTAACTTAAAACGTGACGTTCAGTCTAATGCAAAAGAAATTGAAGACGTTTGGAGTGATCTTTCTGGTGTAGTAATGTTTATTGGTGAAATTAACTCTATTAAACAACGTGTAGCACTTTTAGAAAATGATATAAAATATATAAATATAAATAGAGGAATGTAAAATGTTAGATACTGCTTATAGTACTTTTTTCAGTAGTGTGTCTATAACATCTACATCAGCCGACGCAAGTGCTAACGTAATATACACTGTTCCAGCTAACTACGACAGTGAAGTTGACTTTTTAATTTGTACTAATGGTTCTTCAACTAGTAATATTTCAATACAGATTTACCATGCAAACGGAACGTCTTATCACCATTTACTTCGTAACCATTCCGTAGGAGGTAATGACTCTTATAAAGTACTAGAGTCAGACAGAATTTATCTGCATGAAGGAGACAAAGTCTTAGCTTACAAAGGCTCTGGAACTTTTGATGTATCTGTTTCAGGTAGACAGTTTTATAACCCAATGAGGTCGATTTAATGGCTAAGAAAACATTAACAGAAAAACAAGAGTTATTTTTATCTGTTCTTTTTGAAGAAGCAGAGGGAGATCCTTTGCAAGCTAAAAAACTAGCTGGATACTCAAGTAATGTAGCTACTTCTGCAGTAACTGCTTCTCTTGTCGATGAGATTGCAGCTCTTACTCGTAAGTTTATCGCTCAAAGCTCAACTAAAGCAGCCTATACAATGTTCAAAGTTATGGGTGACACGGATATGCTAGGCGCTAAAGAAAGAATGTCAGCTGCTAAAGATATTATGGATCGTGCTGGTTTTGTTAAGACAGAAAAAGTAGAAGTTTCTACAGCAGAGCCTCTCTTTATTTTACCTGCTAAAAAAGAAGTAGAGGATTAATCAGTATGGCTATTGAGTACAGAGGTGAAAAGTTTGCAGGTTACAACAAACCCAAAAGAACTCCTGATCATCCTAAAAAGTCTCACGTAGTTCTCGCTAAAGAAGGTTCTACAATTAAAATGATAAGATTTGGGGAACAAGGCGCTAAAACCGCTGGTAAACCTAAGTCTGGTGAGTCTTCTAAAATGAAAAAGAAACGTGCTTCTTTTAAAGCTAGACACGGTAAGAATATTAAAAAGGGTAAACTCTCTGCAGCTTATTGGGCTGACAAAGTTAAATGGTAGTTACTACAACAGGGAATAAATTATGTTAATGGGAATGATGATAGGGTCTAAAGTACCTGAAGTTTCTGATAAAAATAGAAAAAGAGCTGAAGAGTTTTGGCTTTATGGTGCCTCAACTAAAGAGCTAGCAAAAGCTTGGGATAAACCTGTTTCTATTGCAGAACTTAAGACTTGTTCAAACTGTGAGTACTTTGACAATCGGGCTCGTACTCTAAAAGCAATCAAAGCTAGTCCCGATCAAGGTGCTTGTACTAAGTTTAACTTTGTGTGCAGTCAAGAAAAAGCTTGTCAAGCTTGGGACTGTAGAGAAGCTGACTTAGACTTTGAGTAATAATCTAAAAACTTCTAAAATAATGTGTATAAAAGGATAACGACTATGGCTGGTAAGTACGATAAGATGAGTTTTGGTAAGGCTTTTGCTGCAGCAAGAAAAGATTATGGAGGAGATGGAGGTAAGTTTCCTTGGAGAGGTAAGTCTTACTCGACTAACATTAAAAAGAAAACAGCAGCTCCTGCTAAAAGTTTAAGACCAAAAGCTCGTCCAGGCTTGCCTAAGGACGAAAAGATTAAAGTAACTGAATTACCTGCTATTGGTTCGACTAGCACAGACACTATAAAAAACAGAACCAATAAAGCTATTACTAAGGCTGCTAAAAAACCAAAGATGTTTGCTTCTTCTTCTACTTCAGCTAAACCTGTTAAAAAGGCTCCTCCTAAAAACGGTATATTAAATCTTAAGTATAAAGACTGGTTAAATATGTCTAAAGATCAACGAAAAAAGAAAGGTCTTCCTATGACAATGCCAGGAGGACTTATTCAATTTAAAACTAAACAACAGATAGAAAAAGATAAAATTAGAAAAAGTACTATTAAACCTAAAAAAACTCCTAAAATTACAAGTAAAGCTAAAACAGAAAGTCGTGCAGATAAAGCACGTAAGTTAATGGAAGCTAATAAAAAGAAGAAAGCTAGAAGACTAAAAGATTTAGAACAAACTAAACGTTAAGTGTTATAACACTATTGACAAACTAATGTGTGTGTGATATAAGTATGGCAAGAAAACAAGCTCCAACGTTTAGGTCTGAACAAACAAACCAAACGTGGAAAATCCCAAAAAGAGGATTAAAAGGAGAATGGTATCCAGTGGTTCGTATCGGAAGGCATATACCCTTTGGATACGAACAGGATCCAGACGATCTTGATATCCTGCAACCAATACCTAGTGAGCTAGAGATGCTTGAGCAAGCTAAAAGGTATTTAGCAGAATACAGTCTCCGTATGGTGGCTAGGTGGCTGTCAGAAAACTCAGGTAGATACATCTCACATGTAGGATTAAAGAAACGTGTCAACATCGAAGAAACTAGGCGCAGGACAGCCACAACCTATAGGGTCTATGAAAGGCGCTCGAAAGAAGCCTCGGAAAAAGCCAAAAAACTTGAAGAAAATAGAATCGGTGGAACAGGTACAAGAGTCCTCGACGCAGACAACGAAGATTGCAGCGAGAGCTAAACCAGAACAGATAGACATTAAGAAAGCACAAGATATTATCTTCCAACCTAACCCAGGGCCTCAGGAAGATTTCCTAGCATCTAGTGAGCAAGAAGTGTTGTATGGTGGGGCAGCTGGTGGTGGTAAAAGCTACGCAATGGTTGCTGATCCTGTTAGGTACTTTAATAATCCTCAGTCTCGTGCCTTACTTGTTAGACGTAGTACAGAGGAACTTCGTGAACTTATATCAGTATCTAAACAGCTTTATCCTAGAGCTATTCCAGGTATTAAGTTTATGGAAAGAGATAAGACATGGGTTGCCCCAAGTGGCGCTACTCTCTGGATGTCTTACTTAGATCGCGACGATGATGTTATGCGTTATCAAGGACAAGCCTTTAACTGGATTGGTTTAGACGAGTTAACACAATGGCCTAGTAGCTTCGCCTGGACCTATATGCGAAGTAGACTTAGAGCTACGAGTGCTTCAGGCTTACCTCTCTACATGAGAGCTACAACAAACCCTGGGGGATACGGACATCACTGGGTCAAGAAAATGTTTATTGATCCTTCCCCAGCTGATCGTTCCTTTTGGGCAACAGATGAAACTGGTCAAGTAATTAAGTGGCCTAAAGGACACAAGTGGGAAGGAACACCTTTATTTAAAAGAAGGTTTATACCTGCTAACTTGTTTAACAATCCTTACTTATCAGAAGACGGCATGTACGAAGCTAACCTTTTGTCAATGCCAGAACACCAACGAAGACAATTACTTGATGGAGACTGGAGTGTATCAGAGGGTGCTGCTTTTTCAGAGTTTAGTACTAAACTGCATGTAGTTGAGCCCTATGACATACCTCACAGTTGGGCTAAGTTTAGAGCATGTGACTATGGTTACGGATCTATGACAGCAGTACTGTGGTTCGCCGTAACTCCCTCAGAGCAAATAGTTATCTATAGAGAACTATACATTAACAAGACGACTGCTTCTGACTTAGCTGATATTATTAATGAGATAGAGGCTGGAGAAAAGATAAGATATGGTGTACTCGACAGTTCATTATGGCACAAACGAGGAGACACAGGACCTTCTTTAGCTGAACAGATGATTCAAAAAGGCTGTAGGTGGAGACCTTCTGACCGATCTAAAGGTTCTCGTGTAGCTGGTAAAAATGAACTACATCGTAGGTTGCAAATAGACGAATTTACAGAAGAACCTAGATTAGTGTTCTTTAATACTTGTAGAAACATTGTAACAGAACTTCCGTCTTTACCTTTAGACAAAAGCAACCCAGAAGACGTAGACACAAAAAGCCCAATAGACCACGGCTATGACGCTCTAAGGTACGGACTTATGACAAGACCACGTTCTTCTTTATGGGATTATGACCCAAACAATCAACAGTCTGGCTTCCAAGCGTCAGATAAAGTATTTGGATACTAAGGAAATCTTATGGATAATTTTGATATTGATGACCAAGACTTCGAAAGCAACATGGAGCAAGAAGAGTCTTCTTACATAGATGATATCGAAGAAGGAGACACGATTGACGATAAAGTTGGTGGTGTTGTAACTTACATAACTGAAAGATTTCGTAAGGCTGAAACTAGCCGACAGTCTGACGAGGAAAGATGGGTTAGAGCTTATCGTAACTACCGTGGTATTTATGGTCCTGATACTATGTTCACAAGTACAGAGAAGTCTCGTATTTTTGTAAAAGTTACAAAGACTAAGGTACTGGCTGCTTACGGTCAATTAGTAGAAGTTCTTTTTGGAAATAACAAGTTTCCAATTACTATTGATCCAACTCCTATTCCAGAAAACATTGCTGAAGCTGTGCATTTTGATATAAACCCAGAAATGCAAAACGTTAAAGAACCTGAGTTAAAGCCAGAAGACACTAAGCTACAACCAGGTGAAACTATTATTGATCTTCAAGAAAGACTAGGTTTTCTAAAGTCTAAACTAGAACCTGTTTCTGACAAAATAGAAGAAGGTGAAGGTCAGACTGCTACTGAAGCTACTTTTCATCCAGCTTCTATTGCAGCTAAGAAAATGGAAAAGAAGATACATGACCAGCTTGAGGAATCAGGAGCTTCTAAAAAACTAAGAACAGCTGCTTTTGAATGTGCTCTTTTTGGTACTGGTATTATGAAGGGTCCTTTTGCTATTGACAAAGAGTATCCTAACTGGGATGAGGAAGGAACGTATAAACCTCGCTTTAAAACAATGCCTCAGTGTGACTCTGTATCTATCTGGGACTTTTACCCAGACCCTGATTCAAACTCTATGGATGAAGCAGAGTACGTTATAGAACGTCATAAAATGTCTAGGTCTCAAATGCGGTCTCTAAAACGTAGACCTTTCTTTAGAAATAATTCTATTGATCTTGCCATGTCTTACGGAGAGTCCTACTCTAAAGAGTGGTGGGAACAAGCTATGGAAGACGATAGCCAAGAAACTCGCTCAGAACGTTTTGAAGTCTTAGAGTTTTGGGGTTACGTAGACAAAGAAGTTCTAGAAGAATACAAAATAGAAATACCCAAAGAACTACGAGATGCTGACCAGTTGAATGTAAATGCTTGGATTTGCAATGGCGAAGTTTTGCGTTTAGTTATGAATCCCTTTAACCCTCAAATTATTCCTTACTTTGCAGTACCATACGAAGTAAATCCATACTCTTTCTTTGGAGTAGGTCTTGCTGAAAATATGGATGATACACAAACTTTAATGAATGGTTTTATGCGTATGGCTGTAGATAACGCAGCTTTATCTGGTAATCTTTTAATTGAAGTAGATGAAACTAACCTAGTCCCTGGACAAGACCTTAGTGTGTACCCAGGAAAAGTCTTTAGAAGACAAGGTGGTGCACCAGGCCAAGGCATTTTTGGAACTAAGTTTCCTAACGTATCAAACGAAAATATGCAAATGTTTGATAAAGCAAGAATACTAGCTGACGAGTCAACAGGACTTCCTAGCTTTTCCCACGGTCAAACAGGAGTTTCTGGTGTTGGTAGAACAGCAAGTGGTATCTCTATGCTTATGTCTGCAGCTAATGGATCTATACGTACTGTAATTAAGAATGTTGATGACTACCTACTAGGTCCACTCGGTAAAGCTTTCTTTTCTTTTAATATGCAGTTTGACCATGACCCAGAGATTAAAGGTGATCTTGATGTAAAAGCTCAAGGTACTTCTTCCTTAATGGCAAATGAAGTAAGGTCTCAGCGCCTAATGCAATTCTTACAAGTCGTACAAAATCCAACTCTAGCTCCTTTCGCTAAAATGGATTATATTATACGTGAAATTGCTAACTCAATGGATCTTGACTCTGACAAGTTAGTAAACTCTCTTGGAGAAGCAGCTGTCCAAGCCGAAATTCTTAAAAAGTTTAAAGAAGAAAATCCTCCAGAAGCACCAGCCGTAGACCCTAATGCACCCCAAGGTCCTGAAGCACCTCAGGCTCCAACAGGAGGTTTGCCAGCTGGAGGAATGGGTACAGGTTCAGCGCCTATCCCTGGTGAACAAGGTTTCTCAGCAAACACTGGGTCTTCATAAGGAAAGTAATTAATGCAGATTAAACGACTAACAAATGACAAACCTCTTTGGGATTCTTTTTGTGAAGAAATAGATAATCGTATTAAGTTTTGTTATAAACAGTTAGAGCAAAGAAATGAAGCACTAGAGTTATACCGACTGCAGGGTGAGATAAAAGCTTTACAAAGTCTTAAACAACTGCGAGATAAGTTTAATAACTCAAATCCAGAAACTTTTTAATAATTTACGTAACAGAGTAAAGGTAAAGCCCTAATGGAAAACATAGCTAAAGAAGGTGGTCTAGCTACTGACGGTTTAGAAGTAGATCCTGTTTCTGGTAATGATATACCACCTGGGTCCAATGCAGTTGACGTTAGAGATGATATTGATGCTAGATTATCGGAAGGTGAATACGTTGTACCTGCTGATGTTGTTAAATTCTTTGGTGTTTCTTACTTTGAAAAACTACGTAAGAAAGCTAAAGAAGGCTTACAAGAAATGGAAGACGATGGGCGTCTAGGTGGAGAACCTGTCCTTTCTGAAGAAGTAGTTGAAGAACCTCAAGAAAACAAAGCACCAACTCTTGAAGAAGACATAAAAATGCTTGAGGGCTACAATGAAGGTGGCTTAGCTAAAGGTAATTCTTATAATGCTATTGTAAATAGAGTTTCTCAAGCTGCTGCTGCAAGCCCAGCTGTAAGTAACATCCTTAAAGCAAAGGGTATTTCTTTAACTAAAGACGACAAGGGAACTCTTCCTAAAGTTAAAGGGTACGCGCCTGGAGGTGTTATAACATCTCCTGGTGGCCCTCAGGGTAGCTTTACCCCTAAAAAAGTAGTAACTGGCGGTCCTCAAGGTAGTTATAATCCTCTAACAACTGTAGCTTCAAAGTCTTTTTCCACTGCTGGTTCAAATCTTTTTCCTACTGCTAACTCAATTGATTTTACAAAAAAGCCTGATGGTACTGATACAGACCCATACGATCCTGCTACTTATCTAAGTAGTTTTAATCCTTTCGATTATTATCTTGGTTTTTCTTCAATGGAAGGAAATCAGCTTGATCTTACCCCAACTAAATTTGGGTTGCAAGACAAAGATATTGATAAAAAAGAAGTAGAAACTCCAGACTATTCTCAAATGGGACCAGAAGATAGGGAGGCAGCAGAACATGCATCAAGGCCTGGTGCTTGGATGGATAGTTTAGAAATGGATGATCCTAACAAAGTTGTGGAACAAATTGAAATTGAACTTGGTCTAAGAGAAGATGAGAGTATTTCTAAGTTAACTGGTATTCAAAAAACAATTGCAGACAGAATGCAAGAAATTGAAAATAATTTAACTGGTAAAAATAATAAGACAGCTAAAGGTATTTTGGGGGCTCTCACAGGTGGAGTAAAAGGTATAGTAGGTTTAGGTCTAACAAGTCTTATTGGTCATATTTCAGATACTGCCAAAATGTCTAAAGCTGTTGCTCTAAGTGACTTTTATGAAGCAATAGGTTTAACAGAGTTATCTGATGAGCTAGAGGCTGCAGCTATAGCTTTTGGAGTAAAAAACAATGTTAAGCTAGATAAAAACTTTTTTAGACAAGATATTAAAATGTTTAATCAGGTTGTGCAAAATTATAACACGTTAACAGATGAACAGAAAAAAGCTCTAGATGACATAGCTAAAAAAGGTATAAAGAGTACAAAAGGTAAAACAGATAAAAAAGGTACAAAAGATACAACACCAACTAAGAATGCACCTAAAACATCTACAAGACCTACAAGCCGTCCTTCTAGGTTACAAGGTCCAGCAGGATATGTAGGCTATCAAGCAGGACAGGTTGATCCTGGTTTAGCTGCAGCTATTGGTATTACACCATCCTCGTCTACATCATCAAAAAGCGCTTCAGACGCTGGATACGGTACTGACCCTAAAGGTGAGTTTGGTGATACACCCACTGCACCTTCAGGAACTGCACCTTCAGGAAGTGCTTCATCTTCACCACCAGACGGAATTAGTGTAGATTCAGACCCTTCTGGTACTCCTGATGGTACTCCTAATGCTGGTTTTGGAAGTGCTGACTGGGGTGGTGGCGACGCAGCTACGGGTGCTTTAAATAAAGGTGGATTTATAAAACCTCGTAATAAGGCTAAAGCAAAGTCTTACAAAAAAGGTTTGGGCCTTAGGTAGGCCCTTATCAACTACTCCTACATAACAACTAAGGCTACTCGGCTTCGGCTGACCCCAACATAAAGGAATACAAAATGCCTACAGAAATGGTAAAAGAGACAACCCCTACAGAAACAATGATAGCTAGGGGTAGCAACTACTCCGCTAAACAGGCTCGTCTTAAAAAAGATGAAGAAGAACTAGAAGCCCTTATGAAGAGACAAGAAAGTTCTAAAGAAGAAGAAGACCAACAAGAGGTAGAGACTGAAGAGCCTCAGGAAACTGAAGATAAAGTTGAAGATTCTTCTAAAGAGCCCAAGGAAGACACTGAGTTAAGTCCTGAAGAAAAGTCGTTTAAGAAAAGATATGGTGATCTTAGACGGCATATGGCTTCTAAAGAAAAGGAATGGGAAGAAAGATTTGAGGCTTTAGAATCTCAAAGTAGTTCTGTAAGACCACCTATGTCTGACGAAGACATTGAGTCTTGGGCTTCTGAAAATCCAGATGTAGCTTCTATTATTGAAACTATTGCAGATAAGAAAGCAGCAGAAAAGTTTGCTGCAGCTGATAGTCGCTTTAAAGAACTAGATGATGCTAAGTATGAAGCTACTAGAACTAAAGCTGAAATTGAAATACGTAAGTCACACGAGGACTTTGATGATCTACGCGATTCTGATAAGTTTCACGATTGGGTGGAGGAACAACCTAAGTGGGTACGTGATGCTCTCTACGAAAACTCAGACGATGCAGGAAGTGTTATACGTGTTATTGACTTGTACAAAGTAGATAATAACTTAACTATTTCTGCTAAAAAGTCTAAAGCTAAAGAAGCAGCTAAAACAGTATCTAAAAAGACTAGAACAACTGTAGAAGCAGATGAAACAAAATCATATCTTAAAGAATCAGTTGTATCTAAAATGACTGATAAAGAGTTTGAAGATCGCTACGCCGATATTCAAGAAGCAATGGCCTCAGGTAAGTTTGTATACGATATCTCAGGACGTGCTAGATAATATCATCTTACTCAAATAGTCTCTTGACACAAGGGATTGAGTATGGTATAACTGTAGGAGTTTAACGGCCCCTTTTCTAAGGATACCCTAAAAACCCTACAGTAACCCCTCTGGGGTGAACTACTGAACACTAATAATCCCTAAGACTTACCTGATTAAGTACAGGCCCTTTGCAAACTAGCTGGCAAGTTATTTGTAAAGCACCCTCGAAAGAAGTCAGCCTCTTATCCCGATTGTTTAGGTTCTCTTAACTGGAATCCGCACACATAACTCGACTCAAATAAGCACCTTGTGTGACTTTACTGGATTCTTATTTATCAAGCCAAACATCTAGAAGGATAACTAAAATGGCTTTTACAGCAGCTGCAGGTCACGGAAACCTGCCAAATGGAAACTTTTCCAGCGTCATTTATTCCAAGAAAGTTCAGCTTGCATTCCGCAAGAAAGCTATCTGCAATGACATCACTAACTCTGATTATTTTGGTGAGATCAGCGCACAAGGGGATACGGTGAAAATTATAAAGGAGCCTGAAATTTCTGTATCAAGCTATGCGCGTGGTACACAAATCGCAGCTCAAGATCTTGATGATGAAGATTTCTCCTTAACCATTGATAAAGCTAACTATTTTGCTTTCAAAATCGACGATATTGAGGAAGCCCATAGTCATGTCAATTTCATGGATCTCGCAACCAACCGTGCGGCTTACCGCTTGGCTGATCAGCTTGACCAAGAAGTTCTAGGCTACCTGGCAGGTTACAAACAGTCTGCTTTGCATACTGATGCTGATACTGTCAACGATCAAGTAAATGGTACTGTTGCTGTTTCTACAGCTGGTACTGACGAGTTGTTGTCTTCTATGAAGTTGATTAAATCTTCTTTTGGAAACATTACAACAGCTTCTGCTGCTGATCACTCTATTCCAGTTGCTGCGCGTTTGCCAGGTGCTACTGCCCTGCCAACAGCTTATGCATCACCTGTAATGTTGATTAACCGCATGGGCCGTCTACTTGACCAACAGAATGTTGACAAGGATGGTCGTTGGCTGTGTATTGACCCGGTAATGCTAGAAGTCCTAATGGACGAAGACAGCCGTTTCTTGAATGCTGACTTTGGAGATGCTGGTGCTCTGCGTAACGGTTTGGTTATGAGCAAGTGGAATGGTTTCCGCGTGTATGTATCCAATAATCTACCTTCAGTTGGTGGTGGCTCTGCTACTACTGGTACTGCTAACCAAAACACAGATTATGGTGTTATTGTTGGTGGTCACGACTCTGCTGTAGCAACTGCTGAGCAAGTTAATAAGACTGAAACCTACCGTGATCCAGATTCATTCGCAGATATTGTTCGTGGTATGCATCTATATGGTAGGAAAATACTTCGCCCAGAAGCACTGGTAACTGCTAAGTACAACTTAGCCTAACCTATGGTAGGTACTCTACTTTGAGTGGGGTACCTACTTTTGGTCATGTCTTGAAAGGATTTTTTAAATGGCTACTGTAACAACTCTCGCTAAAGCCGTTGGCGGCAGAGGCAACCCAAATAACAAACCGTATATGGTCGAAAAAGAAATAGACCTAGCTGCGGCTGCTACTGCAAAAGGGTCAGCCCTTGCAGCAAACGACATCATCCAAGCTATCACTGTAGGTGCTAACACTATGGTAATGGCAGCTGGTATGGAAGTTACTTCGGCACCTGCTGGTGGTAACTCTTGTACTATCGATCTTGGTATCACAGGTGGTGACGTTGACGCATTTGTAGACGGTATGACCGTAACAGGTGCATCTGCTGGTGCTTACGGCACTTTGGCAAACACTGCGTGTCCAATCTTGGTCACTACATCCGATACTATCGATATGTTAGTATTGGGTACTACTCCAGACACTTCTGGTAAGATCCGTGTTTATGCAGTCCTTATGGACGTAGACAGCATTGGTTCAGACAAAGGTGCTGCTGAAGTAGACCGCGACTTACTCGCATAATACAACTTACTAAGGAGCCCTCGTAAAGGGGGCTTCTTTTTATTAATTAAATGTTTAAGGGTGACTAATGGCTTATACCTATCTAGACCTTACTAACGAAGTACTGGCTCGTATGAATGAGGTTAGGCTAACTACTGCTACTTTTAGTAACGCCCGTGGCTTTCAAGTTCAATGTAAAAATGCTGTTAATGACGCTATTAGCTACGTTAATCATAGAGAGTTTAACTGGCCTTTTAATCATAATACAGGTTCTCAAGTTTTAGAAGCAGGTACAAGTCGGTACAGTATACCTACTGGTTCTAAAACGGTAGACTACGAAACATTTAGACTAACAAAAGACTCTACTCTTGGATCAAAGGGTGGGGGTCTTTCTGTTTTAGACTACAAAGAGTATGTAGACAGATTTATAGATCAAGAAGATGATGCAACTGTTCAAGGTGGTGAACCTAGAATGATTGTACGTACTCCTGATAATAACTATCTTTTATACCCTTACCCAGATAAAGCTTATACATTAAAGTTTGAGTATTACGCTTCAACAGTAGCTCTGTCAGAAGCATCAGATGTACCTGACATACCTGAGTTATACCGTCCAGTTATTGCAGATGGTGCTACATCTTATGCTTACCAGTACAGAGGTGAGCTAGAGCAATACCAAGCAAACTGGTCTAGGTTTAATAGCGGTATTACACAGATGCAAACTAATCTTGTTAATCGTTTTAAGTACATACGTTCAACTGTACTTTCTGGTCCAGGTGTAAGTACATCTGTATTTCCTTCAGTTTCTTAAAAGAGAACAAGCAATATGGCTGATACAACTGGTCTTTCTCCTTTTATATTCCCACTACAAGGTGGCTTAATTTTAGATAAGTCTAACTTTGAGGTACCACCTGGTGCTGCCCTTGAGTTACAAAACTTTGAACCAGATACTTCAGGTGGCTACAGAAGAATAGATGGGTACACTAAATGGACTTCTCAAAAGATTCCATTTACAGCGTCAGATGATGATGAACCTATTCTTATGTGTGCTTTCTACTCAGGAGAAGTAA
>Ga0222716_10000149_pt1 | contig 56046 bp, 78 predicted proteins | sample C33_13DmetaG_FD_165044 | JGI IMG/M metagenome (GOLD analysis project Ga0222716, IMG submission 165044) | Estuarine water microbial communities from San Francisco Bay, California, United States - C33_13D | ecosystem: Environmental > Aquatic > Marine > Unclassified | place: USA: California... | reverse complement strand
CGAGGGTTTCGTAGTGGTGAATGCCACCTGCATCAGTACCGTACTTTCTATCCACATAACGCATGAGTTCGTCTTCATGCATAGGCCATTCGTTGTAGATATTGATGATATTGTTGGCAAGAAGAATAACCCAATCTAACTGAGGGTCACCGTATGCCTTGTTAGCAGTTTCATCAGGTCTTTCGTTAGAACCAATAGAATACTGCTGGAAACCAAGAACTGCACCAGTAATATCGTCTCGTATCTTAATACGACGAAAAATGTTCTTTGCTTGGATATACGGATCTACGCCTTGCTTGTAAAAACTATCAAGGCGAACGTATACGTTAGGAAGGTATGAAAAATATGTACTCATCTTAACATTTCTCGTGTAATGAATGCAGTTTCGCTGAACTGAAGACCCAGTTCATATGCGGTCGGACCATAATCATAGGTATCGTTCTTATTATCCCCATTCTTGAGGGTATTCAGGTGACCATCTGGAGTGATATTCACTGTCATGTTGGTCAGAACACACTTTGTTGGGAACTGCATCAGGAACGAGAGCGTTTCTGGGGGAGACATGTCGTCATCCAGAGTTTCATTCGCACCTTTGTATCTTACGATGCTTAACTGGAAGAAGTCGGGAATAGTCAACCAACGATCTCCTCTACCTGTACCAGAGTCAATCTGAGAGAAGACATCTGTTGATCCAGCATTATCACCACCACCTGATGTGCCAGGCAGCATAGACACACGCAAAGATTGGATAATCTTGGTGATTGCTACAACGTCTTGTGGACCTCTGGGGACCAGTTTGAACTGGAATGAATGAGTTCTATAGTCAACCCCTTGGAATGTGGTTTCTTCGTATGGGTTGAGAATCGCTCTCTTTGAAAGAGCAGCAAGATCATTAACTGTGATATTAGTATTACCCATGTTCGCGATGTTCATGGCACTCGCCGCCATTTGACCCGAAAGTTGGGATTTTCCTTGTTCTGCCCCCTGAGAGATCGTTTGCCCAATACCTTGGACGTTACCTTGGGACATTGCATCCATTCCAGCCTTACCAAACGCCCCTAGACCCACTTGGTTATACTTTGTGGTATACTGTTCGGATAAGTTGGCTGGAAGGTACAAGAAGATCGATTCTTTAGATCGTCCTTTAGATCTGCCAGTTCCCTGACCGCTGCCTACATAGTTATACGGGCTAGTTTTCCTGGAATCGAAGATATCGATTTTCAGGTAGTCCATTGCCTCAGTTGGAAACGATGCGGTGTTTCCAATCGCTTTTCTGCTACTAACCGAACTTGTACCGAGCGGTTTTACTCTCGGAAATACTAATGCCATGAGTTACTCTGGAAGGTTTAGACCATCACATACTCAAAAATATAAGGGGGATCCTACAAACATTATTTATCGCAGTTTGTGGGAAAGAAAGTTCATGGTGTGGTGCGATAAAAACGATAACGTTTTAGAGTGGGGCAGTGAAGAAATCGTTATTCCTTACATCTCTCCTGTTGACGGTAGGGTTCATCGCTATTATCCAGACTTCTATGTCCGAGCAAGGACCAGGGGTGGAGGGATTGAGAAGTTCATTATTGAAGTTAAACCAAAGTCGCAGACTGCTCCCCCCAAGAAGCAGACAAGGAAGACCAAAAAATATTTGACTGAGGTCAAAACATATGCTGTCAATGAGGCGAAGTGGAAGGCAGCAAGAGATTATTGTGCTGACCGTAAAATGAGTTTTCTGATACTCACCGAAAAGGAACTCAAGGTATGAGCATTTACTCGGATGTAATGGATGGAGCAGGATTCAGGAGAAAATCACGCCCTTGGTATCGCGATCAAGTCCGTTCTCTACTTACACCTTTGGACCGTTTGCCTGCTATTGGCGACGTTGTTTTCTACAACTACAGCGCACAGACAGCAGAAAAACTAAAGTTCTGGGATAAGTTTCCAATGACACTTATTACAGATGTCAATCTTGCTGAGAACATGTTTGAGGGTGGTAACCTACATTACCTCAGACCTACAGTACAGATTAGTGTAGGAGCGTCAATCAAGGCAGGAGGAATGTCATATCCTCGCCGCTGCCATCATAAATACTTCTTAAGTGCAGCGGGTTCTATGTATTTAGTCCCCAAAGAAGAACTGGACAGTATTGGCAAGTTGCCACTAGAACAGTTCACAACTACTGTTATGGGTCGGCAAATCGACATACCTAGTTCTCACGTTTGGAGTAGATTATAGTGCCATACTCAGCACCAAACTCATTTACAGAGTTTAGAGATTGGATTCGTACTGGTGGAGCAGAACCCGCCCGTTCCAACCTATATTCTGTGTTTGTGGGTCTGCCCCCTTGTGTTCGTGCCGCTGGGTTCAGTGAGTTTCGTACCTGGACCGAGTATGTGAACTTTGCTGCTGATGATGTAACCGTACCTAGCAGACAAATCACGACCTCACAGGTCAAAGACTTTGGTATGCAGCGTAACTACGCTACGGGTCAGGTCAACAGTCCTATTACTATCTCATTCTTAGTCACAAAAGACCTGCTGATGAGACAGGTGTTTGAACTGTGGATGAATAGTGCTGCAGGCGATCAAGAGAACCGCACAGCATTCTACGACCAGTACACCACGAATATCATTATTCAGAAGTGGGAACTGGGCAGTAACGTAGTGTATAAGGATCATAGAGATCCCCGTATCAAACAAAGACTCAATCGTTGCACTGGTGCCTGGCAAATGATTGGTGCATTCCCGACTAACATCAGTGTGATGAACCTGAACAACGAAAGCACCACACTCATGAAAATGGATATTGAGTTTGCATATGAAAGATACAGGTTCGATCAGGTTCTTGAAAACGTTGGTTGGGCAAATATGCCTGATCGCTATATTGATCTTTTCACTCAGGCAGGTATCAGTCTCGGCGTTCTTAACGATATTGGAATCAGCGGAGACTACGGGCAAACAGAGGTAAATGACTATGGTATTTAACCGCTAAATACCTATACTGAAGTCGTAATGCCACATTATGCCCTTACCTAAACTTGTTGTACCTGAGTATACATGTACACTTCCTATATCAGGTAGAAAGGTTAAGTATAGACCTTTTCTAGTCAAAGAAGAAAAACTCCTGTATCTTGCCATGGAATCCCAAAAGGAATCCGAGATGGTGAATGCGGTGAAGACGATTATTAAAAACTGTACCGATATCAAGAAGGATATCGACAAACTCCCCACATTCGAGATTGAATACATCTTCCTTCGCATTCGTGCAAAGGCAGTTGGTGAGGTGAGTGAGTTTGTCATCACCTGCCCAGATGATAATGAGACTACTGTGGAAGTTCGTCTTCCCCTGGAGCAGATTGATGTTGTTGTTGATCCAGATCATACCAACATGATTGATCTGGGTGGGAACATTAAAATGGAAATGAAGTATCCGTCCCTGGATGTGTTCATTGATCAGAATATGAAGGACAATCCCGACATCGAGGATATGTTCAAACTTGCAGCATCATGTATCGATAAGGTGTATGACGCTGAAGAAATCTACGAGTCTTTCACTCAGAAAGAAGCACTTGATTTCTTGGGAGAGTTGAACTCTGAGCAGTTCCAACAAGTTCAGAAGTTCTTTGATACGATCCCCAAACTGAAGCATGATCTTGCGGTAGAAAACCCCAAGACTGGCGTCAAGAGCACAGTTGTATTAGAAGGTCTTGCTGCTTTTTTCGGATAGCACTCATGCATGACAACCTTATGAACATGTATAAGGTTAACTTTGCTCTGATGCAGCATCACAAGTACAGTCTAACTGAACTTGAAGACATGATTCCGTGGGAACGTGATGTATATGTGAACTTACTTATCGCCCACCTCCAAGAGGAAGAGCGTAGGCAAAAGGCACAAAATAGACAGTCACTCTAATGGCAAAAATAAAAGTCAGAGAATATGTACCAGTGCGCCCTGCAAGGGATAGCACTGGACTTTCTGTGGGCTTTACTGATTCCATTAGACAGATTAACCGTCTTGGCACCACTCTCACGGGCATCGGCAGGAGCATTGGTCAAATCCACGGTCTGCATGAGTTTTCGGAAGAGTGGTTGGATAGTACGGGAGAACGCCGTACTAGAAAGATTCGTCACCAGAACAAACAATCACACAAGCGTTGGTTGGAAGGTAGACGGGTAGATGAAAAACTAAAGAACAAGAAGCAAGATCAAGAAGCAGAAGATCTGCAAGAGAAGGATGTTGACGATGAAAATGTCGTTGATGAATCCAAACTGAAGGAGAAGGTCAAAAAGGAAAAGGGGGGTGCACTCAAAGGCATCCTCGGATTCTTTAAGTCTATTGGTAATCTTCTAGCACCGTTTATCGCTCAGTTGGGTGCTTTAGCAGCACTTGACTGGGTATCAAAGAACCCCGATAAGGTCCAGACCGTACTGGACTTTCTTGTAGGATGGGGTAAGTTCGGATATAAGATCTTATCATTCGGTATTGATAAGTTCATGGATGGTGTTGCCACACTGACTGGCACCACTGATCCAAATAAGAGCGTCATGGAACGTGTGTTCGATGGCGTCAAGGGAATCGGTCAACTGGTTTTAGGTCTGGGTGGTCTCTGGGTTGCTTCTAGGGTGTTCATGCCTTGGAAGTTGATCAACGACACCAGACGTTTTGTGCAACTCTGGGACATCTTCAACGGTGAAAGTGAGGATCAACAGGATCAACAAAGAGGAGGCAACCAACGTCCTAGCAGGAGACAGAGAACTGCCAACTCATCTAAGGCAGCGAGACAGAGATATGCTCGCCGCTATGGTGGTGATGCTGCTCGTAGAAGATTCCAAGGGAACGTAAAGGGTAGAGGACCATTTAATAAGGTCAGGGCAACCGCAAACAAAATCAATCGAGGTGCCAAGAACCTTAGTAATGGTCTTAAGAAACTGAGTGGCAAACTCGGTAGAATGAAAGGTCTGACTAAAGGTCTGACCAGGATTGCTGGACCTGCTATGGCAGTCCTGAGCGGTGTGAATGCCTATCAGGATGCACTCGCAGAAGGCAAGACAAATACCGAAGCAGTTGGCCGCGGTGTTGGTGCTGCAGCAGGTGGTATGCTTGGTGCCGTTATTGGTACCGCTCTACTGGGTCCTTTTCTTGGTCCCTTTGCTCCCATCATCGGTGGTTTGATCGGTGACTGGTTGGGTAAGTGGGCAGGTGAGAAACTTGCACCTCTGGTAGAGAAGGCATTTAAGAAAGTATTTGAGTTCCTCAAGAAGGCGAAGAGGTTTATCAAAGACACCATCAAGAAGGTGTTGAATATTCAACTCAAGTTTATTAAACCCTTCCTGGACTTTACATTTACTTGGATTGATCTCCTGGCAGATGTTGTTGATGGTATCAACAAGTTCAACGAGTTTATTCTAAACTCAGTTCTTGACGGTGTGATTGACACCATCAGGAACATCATCAATGGTGCAGAGTTCTTAGCAGAGAAGGCAGGAGCAGTCTGGAACTTTGTTACGGGTCTCTTCCGTGCCGAAGGTGGTCCTGTTAGCAATAAGAACCAAGTACAGAGAGAGGTTCACCAAAGAAAGAGAACCGAACCTAAGAAGATGCCCAAGAAGGCATCGGGTGGTAAGATTCAAGCTTGGTACACCACTGGTTCTGGTGGTGCATCTAAGAAGTTACCCATGGGTAAAGAGATTACCTATGGAATGCTTTATCAGCACCACAGTCAACCTACGACGTTTAGATCGTACGGTTCACACAAGATTGGTTATCCCAAGGACTACAACTTCAGTAATACGAAGAGTGGTGATCCTTGGCCCTCTTCTGGTAGAGACGTAGGCATCCCAACTCCATTGCCTGCTGAGGTTGTTTACAAAGACCCCACATCTCGTTCTGGTGGTTACGGTAACACCGTGGTCCTCAAGACGAAGCAGGGTTTCATGCAGTATTCTCACCTGCATTCTTTTGGTAACTTTAGACCTGGAAGTAAAATCCCAGCGGGTACGATTGTTGGTGGTCAGGGTGACACAGGCACACCTGGATCTTGGCACCTGCACATGAACGCACCTAAGAGATTGCATGAGGTATTCTCAAACTATGTCTCTATGGGTAAACCTGTCAGTGGTAGCACTGGCAATACTCCTTCCCAGGAAGAGGATGGATCAGAATCCCAGAGTGTAGATGGAGCGGAAGTTGCAGCGGCACCTCAATACTCCCTCAGCGATATCTTCCAAGGTGGAATCATCGGCAATGATCCGATGTCTGCTGGTGCTGAGGAAGAATACTTTGGTAGTCTGCAAGCAGCAGTTGGTGCAATCAAGGGCACTGATAATCAGTCCATAAATAAAGTTGGGTCGCTCTCTGCATTCAGCAGTCAGCAAGCAATGAATAGGGCACTTGCCCCTGGTGGAAGCACTATTATGATTCAGCAGATCCGTTCTGCTGCAAACGGTGAGACGCAATCCGTGATTGTATCACAACCGAACCCATCACCGCTCATCAATAAGTGTTAATAAATGGCAGCTAACGCACCTTCAGGAGTACCAAGAGCCAAACTCTTTAAGATGATCTCTACCAAGGGGATCTCTAAGAGGTCGGTGACTAATACCGATTTCGGTACAATGATCACTGTGCAGGACACTGGTTTCCGCCAGATGGGTAAGGCACTCAATAGTATTGGTGCGTCTGTTAATAGCATCGCAATCATGTTGGAGAACATGAATGCGTCTTTCAGGGACTCTGTGCAAGCACAGATTCGCTCTCAAGAGAAGATTGCTGACGCTCAGGATGATGCTGCTAAGGATACAGCAGTCCGTGAAGAGAAAGATATTAGAGCAAAGAGAAAGGAAGAGGGTAGAGCAGCAGATGATCTTGCTGAAGCAAAGCAAGAGGGTAGATTCAGTAAGTTTGCAGGCAAAGTAGGTTTTGCTGCAGGCATGGTTGCTGGTAAGGTAGCCAACGGTATGATGAATCTGCTGGCAAACCTAGGTTCATTCTTCATGAGTCTGGTTGGTTTTGCTTCACTTGACTGGATATCAAGGAATCCAGAGAAGGTGCAGAAGATCGTGGACTTCATGGTCACTGCTGGAAAGTTTGTATATCAAGTTGCCTCTTGGTTAACGGGTGTTGCTTTAGACGGCATCACCGACTTTATGGAGAACCCAATCTCCCTCAAGGGATTGTTGGGTATTGGTAAGTTCTTCTTGGTTCTTGCAGCTATCTTTGCAGGACCAACACTTGCTAAACTGGGTCTGAAACTACTCTTGAAGGGTGGTTACAAACTCATTCTGAAACCCCTGTTCTCACTGTTGAAAGGGGTTGGAAAACTACTATTCAACATGACGAAGGTTGCCGCCAAAGGCATCTTCAAAGCAGGTAAGTTTTTAGTCAAGAATCCTAAAGTTGCCCTAGGTGTTGCCGCCGTTGCAGGTGTTGCAGCACTTGGTAAGATGGCGTACGACGCCAATCAACCTAACACTGGGGTAGAGGGCGGTAAGTCTCAAGCAGAAGAGACGAATGCCTATGGTGGCATGACTGGTGACCCGATGTCTATGCTGGCAATGCCAGACGTAAACTTCGAGGACATCGAAATGCCCGACCTTACGGAGGGTATGGATCCGAAGGCGCTCGAAGAACTTGCTAAGCAGCAAGTTGCAGAGAAGTTGATGTACTCTGCAGATGAGATCAAGGCACAAACAGAAGAGGATTCTAAGAAGTCTGCCGAATCTCAGAAGAAGAAAGGTGGCAACTTCTGGAGTGCACTGAAACCCATCTTCCAACCCATCATTGACTTGTTCAATGGTGTGAAGGATATGTTTGTGAAGGTTGTTGGGTTCTTCAAGTCGGAACTCGATGACACCATTGGATTCTTCGGTGAACTATTTGGTACAGTCAAAGAGTTCATCTCTCCGTATGTTGATAAACTCAAGAGATTAGGTGGCGGTCTTCTTAAGAACTTGCTGCTGCCTTATGTTACTATGTTCACGGCAGTCCAGAAAGTTCTGGATATCTTCAAGAAGAAAGAAGACGAAGATAAGAAGAAAGAGATGGCAAGAGGTGGTCCTCTGCCACAGAAAGCAAAGGGTGGATGGATCAGCGGTCCACAATCGGGATATCCTGTCTCTCTTACTGGTCAAGGTGTAGACTTCATCGGTCACGGTACCGAATGGGTTGGCATGAAGGGATATGCCAGCGGTGGATCTGCGTTTGTTGTTCCATTCGACACCCCTGCAACCAAAGCAAACCCAGGTCTCACCAACCAACGTTGGGGTGAGGCAATGCGTGGTGGTTACCAGTTGCCTGGTTTTGCCGAAGGTGGTGTGTTTGACTTTGCCAAGAAGATGATCAAGATCCACGAGGGATCTAACATCGTTGGCGGTAGACACAGAGCATATAAGGATAGCAAGGGATACCCGACGATTGGTTATGGTCACCTGATCAAACCAGGCGACGGATACGGCATGGGATCTGTCATCTCTCAGTCTGAGGCAGATAAACTGTTTAATAAGGACTTCAACCATCACCTTGCGATGGCACAGAAGATCCCTGGATACAAGAAAGCACACCCACAGGCAAAGGCAGCACTGATTGACCTCACCTTCAACATGGGTGGTTCATTCTGGAAGGGTTTCCCTAAGTTCACTGCAGCATTGAAAGCAGGTAACTATAATAAGGCAGGTGAAGAACTCAGGGATAGTGCATGGTACTCTGAGGTAGGACGCAGAGCAGAGCCGATCATCAGTCTGATCAAGGGTAAGGGCACTGGTGGTGCTTCTTACCTCAGGAGTCTGAAACCACCCACCAACACTGGTACAGGTGGTGATCAACTGTCGTCTCTGCAACAGGGACAAGAACAACGTATTGAGTCTGCTGCATCAGAAAGAAGTCAAACAAAAGTTGCACAGGCACCTACAGTCACCCAGAAGGGTCAGGGAAGTAGCGGTGGTCAGTCTACCAGTAGACCTGCAATCGTTGGTCTGCCTCAACGTGCCCAGGCTGCCGCTAAATACATGATACCTAGGTTTGGTCTGATGAACGAGATCAACACACCACCCACGATGTTAACGTAATATGGCAGAAGCAAGAGGTTACGAACTTAAAGATCTAACCATTACGATTCCTAAAACGGGTGGCAACCGACAGGTTAGTAAGGATCTCGCATCTAGATTCAAGAAGGACTCTAAGAACTCTTTTGATCTGAAGTCAGTCGCTGCTGAGTTTACATGGTATGAATCGATTGATTCGCCATTCTGCAGACTAGATATCGCCATTATTGAATCTGTTGACTTCATCAACCTATTGAGGGGTGGTGAGGTTGTGCACTTGGAGATCGTGACTGATGCTTCTAAAGGAAAGAGTTTGAAGTGGGAAGGGCAGATCTTCAAGATTGCAAGTGTGATCAAGACTGAAAGAACATGTTCTTATATTCTTCACTGTGTCAGCACAGAAGCACTGAACAATGAGGTGAACCGCGTCTTCGGTTCTTTTGGACCTGCAACTAAGGCAGGTTCAGGAAAGCAAGACATCGTTCAATATATCGTTAAGGAACACCTGCAGGGTCAAAAGAAACTCAAACATGCTGGTGCTATTGAACCACACTCCAAGATTAACTTCGTGTCTCCTAACTGGAGACCCGTAGACCTTCTCAACTATATGTGTGATAAGGTTACTCGATCCAACAAAGGAAAGGGTAGCGAAACACAATCAGGATTTCTGTTCTATGAGAATCGTAGAGGTTTCAACTTCCAAAGCATCGACTACATGTGTGAGCAACCACCGCTCGACTTTGAGTATGTGTATGAGCAAAGCAACGTGCAGGAAAGTGACACCGAACGTAACTACTATCTCATCAACAACATCGCTTTCCCTGACCGCACACACATCCTGGAGAAGTTAAGAACGGGAACAATCTACAACGTCACATCGGGTATTATGTTGCCTGTGATGACTCGTTCTGCTGTCGCTCAAGATACATCTGGCGGTGGTGGTGGAACTATCACTGGACCTAGAGAATCCAAGTATAGTGCCATGTTTGGCAAGATGTCAACCCTAGAAAAGGGTAATCCGATGGCATTTATGAAGGAATACGAAGAGTATTTCCCTTCTCGTGCCAAGTTAAGAATCCTCCCTGGATTGAAGGATCAGAAGGAGCAGCAAGGTAGACCTGCAGGTGATCCAACAGCAGGTGCACCCACCGCTGACGGGGATACTCTGGAGGTTGGAACCTATGCTATGGCACGTTACGAGGCAATCAGGGCGATCTGTTTGAGGGTTGAGGTACCTGGAAACACTGCTCTGGCAGCGGGTGACGTGATCAAGGTGTTGATTCCTCTCGGTCGTTCTTCTGCTAACAAAGTTGAGGAAGATAAGGTCTATTCTGGTAAGTATTTGATTGCTGGCATTGCCCACGTTTGGACCAAAGAAGGTGTCTCAACAACGCTAGAACTCATCAGAGACAGTGTTAAATGATAAATAGGGCAGCGACAAGTGATTTATGGCTCAATCTTATAAGAAGCAGGCAAAGAAAGAGGCGACCGAGACTTTCTTCCTGTATGTGTTTTTTCATTCAATCTTCACCGCAATCACAAACGTATTTACGGACAACAACTAAATAGTACGTACTAATACGCATTTGACCATGGAAAACATCGAAAAGCACATCGAAGTAGATCGTGCTGAGTTGATGGATCCTCAGATCTCTGCTCAACGTCGTCGTCACATTGAAGGCGAACTTAAGGAACTGGAGGCATACGCTGAGCGTCATCCCGAAGATCATCACGATCCTACATCTCTTGAACTGTATTGCGACAACAACCCGAGTGCTCTTGAGTGTAGAGTTTACGACGACTGACTTGACAAGACTCCAATAAATGATTATGATTAACACTGTGAGGGTTCAAAGGAATGGCTTTAGAGCTTATTGAGATTAACCACCCTAAGAGTTTCATCGCTGGAGCGAAGATTGATCCTCTTGTGTGTGATGGAGTTATAGAGTTCTTCAATGAATGCGAATACCTGTCTAAGGAACCTGGACATACGGGTAGCGGAGTTAACCCAAGCGTCAAAGATTCCATTGACATGACGGTCCCAGTACATCTTAAGGACCCAAGAATAGAGGCATATATTGAAGAGTTAGCACAGGCAACGATTACATACATCGCAAGATACCCAGGATTCGGTAAGATCTCTTGGGACCTTGTTTCAGCGTTCAACATTCAACAGTATCCTCCTGGTGGGGGTTACTTTGCCATGCATACTGAGAAGATGACTAACGAGACTCCATCTCAGCATCGTGTTATGGCATGGATGACCTATCTAAATACCGTTGAAGAAGGTGGGCATACATATTTCCCACTGCAGGAAGCAATGATCAAACCTGTGAAGGGATTGACATTACTATGGCCTGCTGATTGGACACATTTCCATCAGGGAAAGGTTGCACCAAATGAAACGAAAATGATTGTGACTGGTTGGTATGATTATGTGGCACAAGATGGTGCTGGGACACTACAGCAACAAACGCCAGGCGCAGAGTAATCCCTCTGCATGGCCCCATATTCATGTAAAATATACTGAGAACGAAGACGGTACGTTAGACTTTAAGTCCTGGTATAAGTATCAGGGTGAGAATGAACCGTATCGACACTTTCGTGTAGAGTATAGATATGATAGGCATTTCAACTGTTTCACTACATCGGTCAATCTAAAGACTGACGAAGCATCATGTCCTTTTCAATGGGGATTCTTTGATGGTTGGTGGTGGGGTGAACCACAGGGAGACTGTATCCTACGGGATACGAAAGTCATTTCTCATGTACGATTCAATGGTGAAGAGTACAGATCTAGAGATACGGGTGTAGATCCGAAGACAGGAGAGTTTCGTTGGGGTTTGGACATCAGCGATGATCCCATGAAAGAGTTTAGATTTGTCAAGATAAATAATCCGTAAAAAGACATTCGTTCATGGAAGGACTTCAAGGTTACAAGACAGATTTTGCAGGTCGCGACGGATTTGTATGGTGGGTTGGTGAAGTTGAGGATAACAAAGACCCGTCTCAACTTGGTCGTGTAAAGGTCCGTATTGTTGGTTGGTACACTGGTAACAAGTCAAACAAAGGTGCTGATTCTTATACCAAAACACTTCCTACTGAAAACCTTCCGTGGGCAACTGTCCTTCTGCCTACAGATAAACCTCAGATCAAGGGTACAGGTACCACAACTGAGTTGCAGGTTGGTGCATTCGTCATGGGATTCTTCCTTGACGGAGATGAGGCACAACTGCCTGTGGTCATGGGTGCATTCCGTGGTTTCAAGCAAGCAGATGATCAGAAGTCTGCTGCTGGTAAAGGTAAGGGTGCACAGGAGACAACCAAGGCAACAACTATTGCCGACATTACAGTCGCTAAAGAGAACGAAACTAACACCCCCCAACAGGCGACGCTGGCAGGGGAGAAGAACCATGGTGGTGCACCACTAGCAAAAGACCAGCAGCAGGCGGTTGCTGGACCTGCAGGGCAGGTTGAGGAGGCACGAGGCGGCGGTCTGAGCACTGCTGAGGCATGTACCCCTGGTAACGCCGTTACTAACCCACTCAAACCACCTACCGAGTCTCAGGAAGTGGCAGACGGTGCAAACGGTCCCGCTGGTGAAGGTTTTGAAAAAGGTCTGACCCGTATGCTCACTGAGTTGGGCACAATGGCAGCATCAATCGCCAGTGGTAGTGATGGTCAGTTCATTTCACTGATCACTGGTAAGAGAATCAACGGTGACAAAGTTCTTGAGCACCTAGGTAAACTAGCAAACTATATCTCTTCTGGTATCTCTGCAATCCTTGCACCTCTCAAAGAGTTCTTGGCAGAGATTACGGTCAAGATCATCAACACAATCGTTAAGATTATTTCCTCGTTCATCCCTCTGTCTATCTTCTTGGGGATCCTGGATCTAATCAGTTTCATCCTTGACCTATTCTGTGTGCCTCACCCACAGTGGTTAAGTATAGTCCAGTCAGCACTAACGGACATAACTGGATTTGCCGACCAGATCGTTGGCATGGTGGTATCTCAGGTCAGCAATGTTGTATCTACAATCGTTTCTAAGGTACAGGGTATTACCGACAGAATCCTGTCCAATATCAACCAGACGATTCAGAAGGTACGAGACATTGCAAAAGTTGTGGTGTCTGCAGTCAATGCTCTGAAGTCTGGTGTTGAGTTCATTGGTCAAGCAAAGTCTGTTCTGGACATGCTGTTCAAAGTGGACTTCACCAAACTGAACTGGGGTTCTCTGATTGCTATCCTGAAAGCACTTCTCGGTCTGCTATTCCAGAAGGACTGCGGACGAAAGATCAAGAAACCAAAGACTAAACAATGGTTCCCACTATTAGGTAGTACCACTTGTAATGACGTGTCGGAGTTTGTCACTGGCATGTCTGGGTTTGGTTCAACCAGTTTGCCAACATCTCTGAAAGAGTGGACGGATGCCACATCATCTGCTGGATACGTTGATAACCTATTCAAGGGAATCAACATTCGTGTGATGGAAGTTCAGTCATTCCTTGATGGTTCTCGTGTCATTCACAACGCAACCAAGGGTAAGGAGTGGGCAGCAACTCAGGGTCCTGGTGGTGTATCTAACTTCCAAGATAACCAAGGCAACCAGCACACCAATGTTCCTAACAACGAGACTAAGATCATTGCAAGGGACAAGTGCACCACAGTCAAAGCAAACCGCATTGACACTATTGAAGGTGACTACTATCTGAAGGTGCATGGTAACTGGCACATTGAAGTTGAAGGTGCGATCAACAACTCTCAAGGTAACGGTCCCCAGGCATCTGCCTCTGGTAGCAGCAAACCAACAGCAAAGGTTGGTGACTCTGGTGCTTCCACATCTGGTGGCACTACCACCACTACCACTGTCCAGACTTCATCTGGAGCAACAAACCTTCAGCGTAGGAACAATACGGCATTCCTTTCTAAGGACTTACAAACCGATGTTGTTTCTAAGAACACAATCTCTTTTGGTGAGATGATCACTCTGAGAGATCGGGTTGAGTCTCTGGAAGAACGTCTCCGCAGGGAAGATGAGGAGTTCTACTCTAATCTGAAACCTATCAATCCTCCCAGTGGTGTTGGTGTAGTTACACCTCCGATGAAGTACACCAATCTTGCAACATCTGTTGACGATGACAACGAGCAGAAGTCTGCAGAGCGTAAGTCTGGTGACCACAACATTGCATACTCTGGTGACGTTCGTATTCAGGGTAACCAAGTTAGCATCAACGCTATCTCTAACCTGAAACTCAACGGTAACCAGATCAAGATTGAAGGCAACAACATCGGCATCAGTGCAGATGGTGAGATTACACAGGAAGCAAACTGGATTATCGTTCCTGAACTGTGGACGATTTGAGTTTGTGGCACTGTTTAACCCTCTTGCTGCTATCTCTGGTCAGTTCAATATCGTTAAGGGTGCTATTATCGATTTGACGACTGACCTTCCCTTCCCTGGTGCTACACCTCCTGCACATGTCCGTATGTCGGTGGCACAATCAATGCCCACTACCATGGCAGACATTATCACTGGTTCTCAACCTGCGATTCACTTCACCTTCGTGGCATCTCCCACTGGTGGCATCGGTGAGATCGTGGCATCCAGCAATGGTGCTATCGTGAACCAAGTGACCACGGGTCTGGCATCCTACGGTGTGGGCACTGGTTTCATGGCAACTGGTTGTGCAGTCGGACCCCATCAGGTCTACGGTCTGCCCCTGCTACTTAACTAAGTGTCACAGGGGGGTTGCGGGACCCACACAGACTTGCTATGATACGGGGGTAAGCGACACACCCCCCTATGTCTGACACCACTCTTGAGCACTGCTGGGTTCACATCTCTTCCCGCAAGGTCGTCATGCTTGATTCCGAAGGGTATCAAGAGGAGATCCAGTGGAAGTTTGATGAGGACGGTACCGAAGGATTCTCCGACACTATTCAACACATCAGGGCAATGGTTCCTGAAGAAGATTTCTGTTTTGTCCTATGAACAACATTATCGAAGTAACCGAACAGGAAGCACAAGACAACTTTGATTTCCTGTTTAACCTCGTCTGTCGTGGTAGTTCCGTCAAGATCATCCGAGAAGACGGCACACGGGTGATGATGGTACCTCTACCAACTTACAAAGAAGCAACCTCCTTCAATCCTCCCATTGGGGGAGATTTGGGATTGCCTATTGATCCTGAATCATTTGTTGATCCGATTGGAACCCGTGATTATGTACGCGAACAACTCCAAGAAATGCAGACAGAACTTGAATCTTGATATCAAGATCTGGTATAGTGAGATTGATTGTCTATTCCATTGGACACTAATCACACATGAACAGCACTTTTATGTGGGCAAATGTTCCACTGTTGCTCAATGTTTATACGACATTGAACTGAAGACTGACATTATCATGCATGAGGAAACTGTGCGTGTCAGTAATAAATAATACTGTACAGGTGCAGGACTATGGTAAAATACAAGATCCATAGTGGGTTCGGTCTTTTAGAGAACGTTGGTATCGTCAAGTTTTGGTTCATCAATGGAGTACCATTCACCTTTGATGAACTGGAAGATATCAATCTCACCGTGGATGACATCCCAGAGGAGCAGCAAGCAAACATAACCTATAACATGGATGACATGTATAGGCATTCCTCATACCTTATTGAGGAAGGTTGCCATCCTATTCTGTTCTGTATCGATGATATGATCGAGAACTATCAGGACATCCCATTGTGAAGAAGCAGGCTGACGACTTCTACGCATATCGATTTGGGGGGTTTGACAAATCAGCAGTCAATATACTAAGATTGCTAAGTGAACTTGAGGGGTCATATTCGCTCCTTAAGTACATGGGTTTCCAAGAAGACATGGATACCCTTGACGAGATGAAGAAGAGGTATTACAAACTCTACTTCAAACTCAAAAAAGAAGAGGAGAGTTGTCCGAGTGGTTGAAGGAGCAGCACTGGAAATGCTGTAAGGGGGTTACCTCTTCTAGGGTTCAAATCCCTAACTCTCCGTATGCCTGTGTAGCTCAGCTGGATAGAGCAACGGTTTTGTAAACCGTAGGTCGTCGGTTCAAGTCCGACCGTGGGCTTTGGTATCTGGTAGTCTATTGGTAAGGACACCCCGACAAGGGAGTTGGAAACTGGGTTCGATTCCCAGACAGATGACAAAAAACATGTTTTTGTGCTCAAAAACGTTAATATTCGTTGATGATTGCACATAAATATGATACCGTGGTTCAGATTTTATGATAGAATCCTGTGGGGCGTCTATCAAATCAGTCTGATTTAGTCTCACAAACACACGGCAACATAGAGGGTAAGCCTCTGTTATATCCTTATGAGGTATATTACGCTTACTCCATCTTTGGGTACAACAAGGAACGTTGTATTAAATAAAGGGTCCCCTATACTGCATCGTAGATTATCGTAGGCAGATACCCTTGCCCTCATCTGGCGCTATGATGTTTCATTCTTCATAGTGAAAAAGAATATGGGGGTCCATACCTTATATTCACCACGGGGTTCGACTCTACCTCGTCAATAAAAGGGTCGCCAGGGGGATTAGCTCAGTTGGTAGAGCGCCTGCTTTGCAAGCAGGATGTCAGCGGTTCGAGTCCGCTATTCTCCATTCGCTATTTGCGAATAGCGAATATTCCTCTATAGCTCAGTCGGTAGAGCGTTTGACTGTTAATCAAAATGTCCCTGGTTCGAGCCCAGGTGGAGGAGTCCGTGTGAAGGAAGTGTATGTGCAGTGTGATCGATGATTTCCTCCCAGAGGATGTTTTCACTTCATTATGCAATGCCACTGTGTACAACCGAGAGTTTCCATGGTTCTACGATGTAAAACTGGAAACTTCTTCGGTTGATCCAACATATAACTATCAGTACGTTCATAAGTTTTACGACAAGGACCAACCTCAATCACCATACTATAATGTGATTGAAGAAACCTTTGCCGAACGTCTGAATGTTAAGAGTTGGATCAGAATCAAACTAAATATGACGCATTCAACCCCATCCTGTATAGAGTGGGGAAGTCATACTGATGTTCCTAAAGACTGGCAGTCTAAGACTGCCATCTTTTACATGAACACTAACAACGGATATACTAGAATCCTAGAACCATCCGATGAAAGTATTGGTATCATTAAAAGTGTCCGTAACAGGATGCTAGTGTTTGATGGAAAATACGAACACACAGCAGCATCCGCAACTGGATACACCCGCCGTTTTGTTCTTAACCTAAACTATTTTTAATGGGTATTTCACATGGGCATGTTCGACACTATCCGATCTTCCTATAACCTAGGCAAAGGTATGGACGGAGAACTTCAAACTAAATCGTTGGATTGTTTGATGGCAGAGTATTGGATTTCTCCTGCAGGTCAACTCTATGAGATTGATTACAGTGGTACCCAAGATTTTGCTGTGAACGAGCAGGATGATACCCCCTTCTGGAAGGGTATAACATGGGTTCCCAATGGAAATCACGGTAAGGTTCGTGCCTCAGAATACTACGGTGTTATTGAAGCATATCCTGCCAACTGGAAGGGACAGTGGGAAGACTGGCCCACTTGCCAAATGACCTTCTGTGCTGGTAAGATAGTCTCAGTTACGAACATCACATGTCGATCACGCTGAAGTATCATCGTCAGGATAACTATTTCGACAACATGACGCTGCCTGAACAAACCATCACGATGGAGGTGCCTTCAGAAGAACTCCTTCCATACCAAATGATTCGGTTGTTTGCTTCTTTCATGAGGAGCATGGGATTCTCTGATTATGAGATTATGGATGCGGGTATGCACATTGCTCTCTTTGAAGACAACGATGATTGTCTTGTGCAGAAAGTATTGACTGAGTATGAACTCTGCAAGAATGAGGACTACGTTGATCTTAAGTACGAGAATGCTGATCTCAAAGCAAAACTTTCTCGGGTATTGAATCCTGACGCTCCCAACTACACGGATGATGAGATTTCTGCAATGACCCTGGAGAATAGTTATGAGTTTGGACTTGATGCTTGATAAGTTTGTCGAGGCAGCACAACTGCTGAAAGACAAACATGATGTTGACATCCGCGATCTACTGGAGCGTAGGGGTGTTATCACACCAAACAACGTCAGGTGGCAGATCGATGATCAAGATTTGCTAAACAAGTATGAACTCAAGGATACTGTAATCGACCACTATAAGTGGAAGACAGATCCAGAGAGAAGAACACTGGTTCAGTGTAGAGGTAACATCTACCGCAAGAGTAATGGTAAACTAATCCTAGGTGGATGGGATGGTTACAAAAACTATCGTGTTGTTGCAGTGACATGCAAGAACATTCATGGTGAGTTGCAATCATTCAAGTTTCAATACCACACACTTGCATTCTTCCTCTATAATAAACGTTGGCCAAGAACACCTGTTGTTGATCACAAAGACGACAACAAGATGAATAACTCTGGCGGAAATCTAGAGGAATCTAACTACACAGACAACCACCATCTTCGTAAGGCAAATACTCGATCGAGCAAGTTGCCTAAGTTGCCTAAAAATGCCCAGGAAAGTCCTATAATAAGTCTGTATAAATAGACCAGAAGAATCGTACTGTTTCGTAGTGGCAACCAAAAGAATATCCCAGTTAGATACGATTGCGGACGGATTGGTGACGGGTGAGGCAGTCCTGCCCATCGTTATCTCCGACCCTCTTATTCCTAACAGGAAAGCAAAAGTTAACCAACTCTTCCGTGGTGTTGCTGCGGGATCACAGTCTGCGCCTGGTCTGGCGTTTGACCTTGACCGAGATACAGGTCTGTATCAATCAGCGGTTAACGAACTGGGTCTAACGTTTGGTACCTCCTCTGTATATCATTCTAGAATCGCCAACACTGATGGTTCTAGCACAGTAAATACCAGAGTCATTGACACTGCGGCGTCTAACTCTAACTACCAGATCTCTCCCCAGGGTTCTGGTTATTTTACTGTTAATGGTATTTCGCAGTTTACTGACCAAAATACGATCTTCATCGGTGCACAAAACCCTGGCAAGAAAGTATATTTCAACGTCGATACTGTGTCTCTCCAGACTGGTACTCGCCGCCTGGATATGCCCGACTTGGGTACACTGACATCTTCAGTTCTTCTTGCTGATAACACTGTCCAGACTGTCTCTAACAAGACAATCATTATCAAGGACTCTGAACTCAGCGTCATTGGTTCTTCCAATGCATCAAAGGTTGCCAAGTTTGAAGTTGACACCTGGGAATCTCCTGGTACTCACACATACAAACTGCCTGACTTTGGTGCTGCTGTTGTTACATCTACACTTCTTGATGATGTAACTGATCAGGATGTGTATAACAAGAACATGGTTAACCCCACGTTCTCCAACACACCTTCCACCGATCCTAACAACCCCACACGTTTCGTCATCTTCGATCAGTCTAGACTGACACAAGATAGAACAGTTACGTTCCCTGACTTGAACGTCATCGTTGTTGGTGAAGCAGCATCCCAAACACTGAGCAACAAATCATACAAAGGTGCGGTGCTTGAGGACATCGCTGATGAAACGAAGAAGGTCTTCTTCAACCTCACAAACCTCAACTCAAACAGCACTCTGGACTTCACCTTCCCAGAGGGCAGTATTGCATTCCCGCTAAATAATGGCGGTAACAGTAATGTACTGGTTGCTGAGCAAGCAACTCAGATCGTTAATAACAAAATCTTTCAGAACGCAAGTTTCGATAACCCTGTAGAACTGAACGGTAGAGTTATTATCGATGCCTCTAACATCACAGAGACAGTGACCATTCAGTTCCCTAACGCGAACGCTACATTGCTGTCCACAAACAACATTAGTGATGTTGCTATTACCTTCGGTGGTCCTCTCTCGGCACCGACATTAGGTGGTTCTATTAGACTTCAATCTTATTTCCAAGCAGGTTGGTAATCAAACATGACAGCAGGAAGACTCGCAGCAAAATATCTGTCTGCAACTACAAACACTGTAGTGTATGGTGCAGACATTGATAGCACCGCAAGTGTGATGGTGACTGCCGCCAACTGGTCTGGTGGTGCAGCAGCATACCGCTTGGCACTTAGAGATTATGATCAAATCCTCAGGGTTTCTGGTCCTCAAATCAATGCAAATGGTGGTGCAGCATCGACGCACCAGTTTGTAAAGGGTAATCCCGTTACTGGATATAAACTCAAGGTTGCTCCTGGTTTTACATATGCCCAGGCGGTCCCTGGTACAACTATTAGCAGTGCACTTGGTTCTACTGCCAAACTGCTGGACGTGTACAAACCGATCGATACTATTCTGTACTATGTGAAGTTTGAAGAGATCTCTGATCTTCCTTTTGCTCCTGAAACTGTTGTCGGTCAACCTGTTGGTGGTGAGACAATCACTGGTGCAACTTCTGGTTTGGTTGCTACAAACCGTGGTTTCCTGGCACAAGACAACCTTGCTCACGTCAACATTCCTGATGTTGCTTCTGGTACCAATCAAGTAAAAGTTTCCAGAAATACTGGTCTTGCTGATAGTCAGATTTTGACCATTGGTCCTTCTTTCCCCCCTGGTGGTGGAGCATCGACTACTGAACTGGTCACCATTGACGTTGGTGGTATTAACCTGACCAACAACACACTGACTATCACTCGTGGTGCATATGGCACTGTTGCTCGTGCAATCAAGTCTGGTGAGTATGTAACTGCATTCACTCTGTCTGCAACTCAAACCACAGTTAACGAAGGTGCAACATTTGCTGCTGGTGACGTAACTCTCACACTGACTGATTCCACTGGTTTCCTTACTGGTCAGTTTATCACCATTGATAACGAAGTGATGGAAGTCACCGACGTTAATGGTAACGATTTGACTGTTAGTCGTGGTGCATATGGCACTGCTGACGTTGACCATAACGATGGTTCTACTGTCACCGCTCTGACCGACTCTGGTCAATATCTCCTTAACTACTTCACCGAGGACGAGAACGTTACCTTCGGTACAAGTAATGCAACTGCAACTCTGGGATTCACTGTTGCTCAGGATGTTGAAATCACTCCTAGTTTCATTCTCTCTCAGACCAGTGCTGTTGCAACTGATCATGAGATTATTGAACCGATCACAGCAAACAACGAAAGAGTTTATCGTTTCGATCAGTCGGATGCTTCCAATGCTGGTCACCCATTGAAGTTCTCGGGTGATAACGAAGAAGGTTCAAACTCTTCGACGGGTACAGAATACACTGCAGGTGTTATCAAGGTTGGTACTGCTGGATCTGGTGGTGCATACTCTCAGATCACCATTGATGACAACATTCCCACCACACTGTATGCATTCTCTGATGCTGGTGTTGATGGTGATGGCAACGCTAACGATGCTGGTGGTGGTTTCACATTTGAACCCGTACTTGCACCTCTCTATGAAGAGATCTATGTCTACAAAGTAGCAGGCGAACCTTTCACTGCTGCTGATACATTCACCGTTGGTACTACAACTCAAACCATTCAGCAGGGTGGCATCACTCCTGGTGCTTATGGTTATGTTCATGCATACGATGCAGATACAGCACTGCTGAAGGTATCTCTGGACATCGGATCTGCAGCATTTGCAGACAACGACGAGTTCTACACTACACCTACACAGAACAACGCAAACAGAACACTTGTTCAAGCAGTTGATGGTAAGATCCTGACCATTTCTGGTCTGAGTGGTGCTGACGCTTCTCGCGTTCCTGGCACATACAATGCAGTTGCATGGTCTACAAGTGCTGCTGGTGTAAGTGCAGTCTTCAATGTAGTTGTTGCTGCTGGTGGTGGTGTGACTCTCACCATTGTTGATGGTGGTTCAGACTTCATTGCCGCCGATACTGTCACAATCAATGACTCTGTATTGGGTGCAGGTGGTGCAGCAAACGTAACATTTACTGTTGCAACTGTCTCTGATGCTGTGCATGTAGATGTGGACGAGGCAGAGAGTCAAGATTATCTGCTCTATGATAAGTCTATTGCTAACAACGATCAGCAACGCGATACTGCAATCGTAGTTGGTCCTGGTCAGAACTTGCTTGCATATGCTTCTGCACAGATTGCAGTTGCAGTGCAAGGATTTGAAACTGCATCTTCGGACTATGAAGTTGTTCACCTTCCGAAGGATGCTGGTGATGATGGTGCTCCAGTAGTACCCTAATAAATAGTCAAACGGCACCGTTGGAATCCGAATAAATGGCACTTACTCGTCTTAAGAATATCATCACGTCGAGGACGGGACGTATTATCTACGTCAACCCCGACGACTTCGATGCATCGGATGCATATGATAACAGAGGAAACTCAGCACTGCGTCCGTTTAAGACGTTGCAACGTGCCTTCCTTGAGGTGGCACGTTTCTCGTATCGTGTCGGTCTAAGTAATGACGAGTTCGACGCATTCTCGATCTATCTGTATCCATCAGAATACGTCATTGACAACCGCCCTGGTGTATCAGATTTCAACGCTATTCAACCTTTTGATGCCAACACTAACTTCGATATTACAAGTTCTGCGAATGTCCTTTATAGGTACAACTCAACTGATGGTGGGGTTATCGTACCGAGAGGTTGTTCTGTTGTTGGTAGTGACCTCCGTCGCACTAAGATCGTACCTAAGTATGTTCCGTACCCAACAACATCAGGTACCCTAGGTATCACTGCTGCCAACGAACCTGTTAAGTCTGCTATCTTCTTGCTGACAGGTGCATCGTACTTCTGGCAGATGTCATTCTTCGATGGTGACAACAATGGTGTTTATTATCGTGGTGACGATATTGCAACTATCGCTCCTAACTATTCCCACCACAAGATAACTTGTTTTGAGTTTGCGAAGTCTTCCGATCTTGATCTGTACTACCAGAAGATCTCCAAAGGTTACGCAACTATTCCCGATTCCTCTGGTATTGTTGCTCAGGACCAGATTCAGGCACGAGTCGAAGAAAACAGAATCGTTGGTCCGATTTCTGACGAGTTTGCTGTTTCTCAGATTGTACGAAATGGTCAGACTGCTACTGCATTCACAGTTGACGAACAGGGTAATCCTAAGAATCATGGATTCTCAGTGGGCGTTGCTGTTAATATCTCAGGTGTTACTGGACCAACTGAGCAGGATCAACTGCTTTACAATGGTTCGTTCCTGATTACATCTGCACAAGGTAACCAGTTCACTTATCAGATGGCAGCAGAACCATCAGGTAATGCTCTTGGTTCTAACATTCTGGTTAAAGTTGAGATCGATACAGTTGACTCTGCATCGCCATATGTGTTTAACTGTTCATTGAGATCTGTCTGGGGCATCAATGGAATGCACGCAGATGGTTCCCGTGCAACTGGTTTCAAATCGATGGTGGTTGCACAGTTCACGGGTATCTCTCTGCAGAAAGATGACCGTGCATTTGTTCTCTATAACCAGTCAACTGGTGCATATGAAGCACAAGCACAAGGATCGGGCGCACACATTAACGGTCTGGCGAAATACCGTAAAGGATGGCGGCACTGCCATATTCACGCATCCAACGGCAGTTTCATTCAGGTTGTGTCTGTGTTCGCTGTGGGATTTGGTGACCATTTCTTTAGTGAGTCTGGTGGTGACCTATCCATTACTAACTCAAACTCGAACTTTGGAAACACTTCGCTGCGTTCAAAGGGTTTCTCAAGCGCCGCATTTACTAAAGATAAAGCAGGTGCAATCACCCACATCATTCCACCGAAATCTCTGTCGGATGTTATTGAGGTCCCAGTAAACTGGGTGTCTCTGGACATTGCAAAGACTCGTGCTGCTGCTAATAGTTCTAGACTGTATCTGTATGGTTATAGTGTAGAGACAGCACCCCCGCCGTCTAAGGTTCAGGGTTACACAATCGGTGCACGTAGAGACTCGGCATCACTTCCCGACCAAGTATTTGTGCTTCTGAAAGCATCGGGTGCTGCGGATCCTACAACTCACTATGCATATATCAATCCCGCTGGTCCTCAAGTAACAGGCACAAGACCTAATGATATTGAAGGTCTGAACCCGATCAAGTGGGACCCTGCACAGAATAACTGGTATATCCAAGTTGATCCTAACAACAACACGATCTATACCACACTTCTGGCGAACTCGTTGTATCAGAACTTGGCATTCTCTCCGCCGAGTTTCATCCGTCGTGTTCCCGACCCCCGTAACCTTGTTGACAGAACATATCGCTTCCGTTATGTACTGGACAAGGATGCATTCCCCGTTCCTCGTCAACCCATCACTGGTTTCGTTCTGCAACCTAGATCGTCTGAAACTAACTCACCTTCATATAGCAAGGTGTACTACATCTATGCTGTAGAAACATTCCAAGAGTTTGTTCGTGGTGAAGCAGATGGTATCTACTATCTGACACTTCTGTCTGCGTCGGTTACTCCTTCCACGGATAACTTCAACGACATGGCATTCTCTCAGAGAACACAGGATGTTTATCCTGCATTCGACAGAGATAACCCTTCTGCTGACCCTGCTGCCGCTGTGTCTGTTGCTGATAACGAAACTATCGGTCTGGTTAAGACCACCGATGGTGCAACACCTACACCCAAAGTTGATACTCTGCGTTCTATTACTAGAGAAGCAGCACAGTTCTTCTTGCTTGAAGGTGAGAACAACCTGGGATACAACACTACATCTAACACACTGAATAGTGTTTCTGTTACTGCACGTCTGGGTGACGAAGAAGATCGTAAGATTGCACTCAAACTGAATGCTGACCAGTCAGTCGCACCTCTGCTGATTGAACTGCGTCGTTATTCGATTCTCCGTGCATCTGGTCACACGTTTGAATACCTTGGTTTCGGTCCTGGTAACTACTCAACTGCATTCCCCTCTACTCAGGTACAAGTTCTGAGTGAAGATGAAGTGAGATTGTCTCAGCAGTTGAAAGAAGAAGCAGGCGTTGCATACTTCACTGGTGTTAACTCTGACGGTGAACTCTACATTGGTAACCAAGTTATCAACCCAGTTACGGGTGCGATTACATCCGAAGATATTGCACAACTGAACGTTGTTGGTGAAGAGGGTGAGATTGAAACCTTCTCTGAGATTGTGCTTACCGACAAACTGACTGTTATCGGTGGTGCATCTAACCAGTTGGAATCTGTATTCTCTGGTCCTGTAACCTTCCAGAAGAAGATTACATCTCAAGAGAACATTCAAACTCTCAAGCAAACATTCTCCAACGATGATGGTACTGTGTTGAAGCAGTTCTTCCTCGCTGAAGAACTCCCCAACGGTGAACCTGATGTTGCTGTTGGTACTGCATTCAACAATGGTGACATCTGCTATAACATTGACTGGACACCTGGCACACCTCTGGGTTGGATCTATGATAATGCTGTCTGGTATAAGTTCGGCATTTCTGATTCTGGTCAGATCTTCACAGGTAGATTCAATGGTAACACTCACTTCGGTCTGGGTGAAGCAGCAGATGCATCTTGGAGATTGAAAGTAAATGGCAACGCCAAGATTACAGGTAACTTCGATGTTACAGGTACATATGGTTGTGCTGATAAATACTCTTTAGCAACTGGTGTTGCTAATGGTAACGCAGGTGTGACATATGCAGGCGATGGTACTACCACTTCCTTCGCTATTACTGCTGGTCACAATGCATATTCTGTCCTTGTATTCTTGAATGGTGTTTGCCAGGTTCCTGGCGTTGATTACACCGTCACTGGTAATGCTGTTGACTTTAGTGTTGGCACTCCTCCTGCAACAGGAGACACGCTGCAGATCCGTGAACTCGTAATCTAATAACCACTCCGAAGGGATAACATGACGACAAAGATTATCGGTAACCAGATAAACGCGACGACACGAGGCATCGTGACATCGTGGGACGTTACTGAACAAATCAATCTTCCTGATCTTAACCAAACGCAAGTTGATGCCCTTGGCACTCCTGCGTTTGGTACTGTTGTGTATAACACAACTGAAGATGAGGCACAGATCTATAAGCAAGATGCTCGTCAAGGTTTGCCTGGTTGGGCATCAGTAGGTGGCGGTGGTCCTAGTCTTGGTGAAGGTTCAATCATTCGTACGAATGGTACAGTCATCCAAGAGAATATCACTGTTGGTTCTGTTGCTAACGGTGGAGATGAGTACACCAACGGTTTCACCTTTGGTGAGGTTGAGATTCAGAACGGATACACCGTAACTGTTGAGAACGGTGCATCATGGACTGTGTTCTCAGATAAGCAGACTGATACCTATGAGTATAAGAGATACCTCGCTATCTCCTCTGATGGTCACTTCCGTATGGACCCTGGTGCAGGGTTTGAAGTAGCGGCAAGAAGAAGTCACAGAGAATACTTCTATCGTGGTGGCGTAGTTCCCATCGATATTAGAAGATCTTCATATTGGTATTCCGACTCAGGTAGCGGATCTAACTACACTATTGATTTCACCAATGTACCTACATCTGGTGAATCGATTATGACATCTGTCTTCCACTTTGTATTCATTATCCGTGGTGGTTTCGGTTCCCCCTCTGGATATATTACAGGTGTTAGGGTAAATGGTAGCGGTATTCCTTGGTGGAGTATTTCTAACAATGGTAACCCATCTACATATGATAGAATCGAATGTGAACTTTGGTACGATGCATCCGCTGCAGGTTGGCGTATGATTGGTCGCCGTATTGGTTATTGATCTGTATAAATAAGTTGTAAAGAGGTTTCAAAAGAATGAGTACCCTAAAAGTTGCATCTGTAAAAGACCTCGCTGGTCAAGGTGGTTTTTCCTTCTCCAGTGGTTCTATCACTGCAAACGGAACTCTCACTGTTTCTAACATCCAGATTAACGGAACTATCTCTGGTTCTTCTGGTCAGATTATCCCCTCTCAGAGGGGCTAATCTGGTAAGTACCTGACAACTAACGGCAGTACATTGTCGTGGGGCACTATTGAGGCAGGTGGTGGTCCGATTTCCATCAACGTATATAATAACAACAGCACTTGGAACAAACCCAGCGGTGTTAAGCGTATCTGGGTGAAGTGTACTGCTGGTGGCGGTGGTGGATCTGGTTACGGTGAATCTGGTGGTGCTGGTGCACACACAGAACAGATCGTTGACGTTGCTAACATCAACTCCATCGGCGTGACTGTTGGCGGTGGTGGTGGTGGCGACGGTTACTCGGGTCGTTCTGGTAACGGTGGTTCCTCTTCTTTTGGTAACTATTGTTCTTCTGGCGGTGGTCAGGGTGCTAACCGTCAGCGTCAACACGTTGGTGGTCTTGGTGGTTCGCCTTCTCAGGGTGCTATTCAGGTCTATGGTGGATCTGGTAACGGTCACGAAAACGGTCAACCTGGCATTGGATTCGGTGGATCCTCTTTCTGGGGTGGTGCCTCTGGTACTTCTCACCACCAACAACAATGGTCTCAGAACCACCGTGGACACGCTGCATGGGGTGCTGGCGGTACCGCTGGTCGTAACTCTGAGCGTGGTGGCGATGGTCGCCAAGGTTATGTGGTAGTCTACAACTTCAACTGATAATCAAATGAAAAGAGCACTTATTTCCGCAACAGGATTTCCAACCGACATTGTAGACCCAGGCGCAGAGTTTGAGATCTACACTGGTCCTGGCGCTAAACTTCGCTGGGTAGATGCACCCGATGAGATAACACTCGATTGGAAACTTGAGTTTAACGAGTGGATTCCTGATCATGGTCATGTTGATCCTTTCGCAGCAAGAATCGTTGGTTATGGTGCATCTGGTGCACAGTTTGCTAGACTGTTTGATGACATCAAGGCAGGAGTGTTTGGTGAAGCAGCAAAAGAAGGTAAGTTTTTCAAGGCAGTTCAATCTGTCAAGGATGAAACTCTTGCCAAGTACGGTGAGTTGGAGTATGATGAGAACGGACAACCGATCGATAAGTATAAACCATGGTCTCATAATGAGGACATCCCTGCATGGATGACTCGTGCAGAGGCAGAGGAAGCATTCCCCGATCTGGTGAATGATCCCGACTATAAACTGTATGTCACCCATATGGTTGAGGGTGACGGTTGCCCATTTGATCCTAATCAGGATCCCGTACTTCCTAGAGATGCAATGCCTGAGTGGAACTAAAGTATGATTCGTAATGTTGTTATTGTAGGCGGTGGATCTGCTGGTTGGATGACCGCTGCCGCCTTTGAAAGACTCCTCCCTGAATATAACGTAACCCTTGTAGAGTCCCCCGATGTGCCTATTACTGGCGTCGGGGAATCTACTTTAGGGCATATCAACATGTATATGTGTTTGCTCGGGTTGAAAGATGAAGAGTGGATGGCAGATTGTGAAGCAACACATAAAGTTGGAATCAGATTCACAGACTTCTACAAGAAAGACGGTACGCACTGGGATTATCCTTTTGTGGATCCTTCTAACGCTGCTTTGCCTGGGGGACTTGTATCTTTCTGGGCGCTTCGTAATGCTTATCCTGAGAAATACTCACACCCTAACTCATTCGCCAGAATGATAAATGGGAACACATTGTTGATGGAAGAAAACAGAATCGATGATTCTGGTAAGTGGGGTGACATGGGGACGGACTATTCCTATCACATGGATGCAGTCAAGTTTGGTCAATGGTTGAAGAATAATGTGTGCAAGAACGTGAAATACGTTCAAGGACATGTTATGGATGCAGACTTTGATGAGCAAGGTAACATCGAACGTCTGCACCTTGACACCAATGTATTCCTAAAGGCAGATCTATTTGTTGACTGCACAGGATTTAAGTCTGTGTTGCTGGAAGGATTGATGGGGTCTAAGCATATCCCATTCAATGACATTCTCCCCAACAATAAGGCAACGGTCTGTCGTATTCCGCATCATGATGCATCAACTCAGATTGTCAACTATACAAACTGTACTGCACTAGGCAATGGATGGGTATGGAAGGTACCTCTGTGGACTAGATCAGGCACAGGATATGTCTGGTGTGATAAGTATCAGAATGAATCAGGTGCAGAACAAGAGTTCAGAGAGCATCTTGCCAAACATCATACAAATGTACCTGATGATTTCCGTGTCATTGATATTCGCAGTGGCAAGCATGAGAAAGCATGGGTGAAGAATGTTGTTGGTGTTGGTCTTTCCTATGGATTCTTAGAACCACTAGAGTCCACTGGATTGTTGACGGTACATGAACAGATTCGTCGTCTGATTGAAACACTACAGACTAGAGGTGGTGTGGTTAGTAGTATTGAAAAGGCAATGTTCAATAATGCTGCTGATCGTGAGATTGATGGATTTGCTGATTTCATTGCATGGCATTATGCCTTCTCGATGCGTAGAGATACAGCATACTGGAGGTATGTGACCGAAGAGATTGACTACGCAAAGAATCACTTTGCCATGAATCATCCTGAGGATAATCCATTCCGACTGCTGACAGATTGTAAGTATGTCAAGCATGAGTTTCCTGAGGAGTTTACTGGTGATTTGTATGTTCTCGCTGGTAATGACTTCGCTACACTTAGAGGACAGGGACAGATTATCACTGAGAAACGATTTGGCACTCCACCTGTTGCACAGTGGGATGCTCAGGTTGACAGTCATATGTACTGTGCGCTAGAATATATCAAGCAACTACCTACATCTTATGAGTATTTGAGGGACACCATCTATGCTGTTTCGTAAGAGAAAACCTATCAGGTTTTGGTCTACAGTCCCAGGTGTAAAAGATTGCCATCCTGTATATCCAGCACACAAACTGGAACGCAGTATGTCAAAGTGCCCATTTGCTGCTATACAACAACATGCCAGCAAGTGTCCTGCACTGAAACAATGGAGCAATACGGGGTTTATTATTCCTGCTCCGTGTGACTTCTACATCATCACCAATGGTGATGGGGTTACTGTAGATTGGAAGTCTCCTACGTTGCTTGATACTGACAATGGATTCATTACGATCCATGATGATAAGCAAGCAAAGGAATCTGCACCACCTCACAGTATGGATTCTGTGATCAAGGTGGGTACAACCTGGAGAGTGTGGGCACCGAAGGATATTGTGCTTATCCAATCCCCAGTGCTATATAATGGTGAGAAGCGTTTTACTGCTGCAAGTGGTATCTTTGATCCCACAAGAGTTCCACAACTCAATGCACAACTTTATTGGCATGTGTTAGAGGGTGAGACACTCATTGAAGCAGGAACGCCACTATTTCAAGTCACACCTATTCTTCGCAAATCGCTTAGACAGTGGGACTATGTAGTCGAGGATGCTAATGAATCTGATCGCATGTTTGAAGCAGCGATCTCATATAATATGACATCTAAGTTTAACATAGATACACATAGCGTCCTTAAAAACAACCAAAAGATTATTGAGAACCGTCATGTCTGAAGAACTTAAAGTATCGTCCATCGATGAACTGTGGGATAATCTTGCACTGCAACATGCAGTCAAGATGGAAGAATATCTTGTGCTCAAAGGTCAAGTCGATGGTGTCGCGAATAATCCCACCTCACAAACAAGTGGTACCACATTCGATCTTAGAGATCTCCAAGGAAAGCGTGATGAACTTGTAAAGATTGAGGGTGCACTTGATGCTCTGAATATCATCTTCACTCAGATCGAAGGTAAAGAAGAACGCACATACGTTATTGAACCTGAGCGTCCCGCACCTAAGGTGAGAACAAAGGGTAAATCGGGTGAGAAGTATAAAGAACTGGAAGAATGGCATCCCGATTACGACGCACCGAAAGTTAATATCGGTTTGTAATGATTACGCAAGAGTTGTTATTTCCTACACCAGTATGGTGGCAGGACTTTGAACTCGATACCAATGAACTGACGACTATCTGCCACCATGTTCGTGATGAGTATGGTGGTCAGATTAGATCAAATGTTGGTGGGTATCAGTCAAATGATTTTAATGGTGCACATCTATTAACTGTTGATGATGAGTTGGGCAAACTTGCCAATCGTCTCACAGAGATGGCATCAGAAATCTATGCACGATTTGAACCACAGGGTACACATGTGGAGTTAGCAAATCTGTGGATCAATATAAACAACGGCAGTGATTACAATGTCACGCATACACATCCTGGTTCTGTAATCTCTGGTGCATACTATGTCACTGCACCCGAAGATGCAGGCAAGATTGTATTTTGTAGAGATCATTCAAGTGCATTTAACTTCTCTTCAGTAGGTACAATGCAGGACTTTGCATTGGGTGAGGGTGAACCTTGGTTATGGAATCAGTTTAGTTACCCACCGATGGTGAATAGGTGTATAATGTTCCCAGCATGGTTGCCACACAAGGTAGAGAGGAGTGAGACTCAAGAAGAACGCATCTCGATCTCCTTCAACCTTGTTCCTGTGCAAACTCATGATAGAATATCGTACGGCATCGTAAAGAAGATCAATGAATGTTGAGTTCCTTTTCCCCACACCAGTCTGGCATGATGATGTCGATCTGAATACTGATGCCCTACTGGCATTCAGTGTTGACTACATGAACCCCAACAAGATGAATGGGGGTAGTTATGAATCCTGCAATCTCCTGGCATCACAGTATCGTGATAGCAAGTGTGTTGTTGGTAGTTTTGTCAGACAAGTAGAAGCAAAGGCAAACGAAGCATTCCAAGACTTCGGACCTTTGAATACATATGCTGAGATGGATCGCTTCTGGTTCATTAGTGTCCCACCAGGAGATCGTATGGCATTACATACACATCCTGGTGCTGTGTTGTCTGGTGTTGTATATCTGCAGGTGGCACCATTGCCTGCTGATGCTGGTGCTATTAGTATCCGTAGAGATGCAGCAACCGCACACATGTATCATTCCTTGGGTGCATATACCTCCTGCAATCGTGGTGACAATCAGATCACCTGGGACTCTGTAACTTATCGTGCTGTAGAGAACAAGATGATTCTGTTCCCTGCATGGCAACCACATTCTGTGACAGAGAATAGATCAGACATGGATCGTATCTCTGTATCATTTAACTTCCGTGTTAAGGAAGGTGTATATCCAGACACAACAAGATCATGGCAGTAAATGTATATCACACATCAGTGATTCCTTCTGGTCCTGATGAGGACTACCAGATTCCTACCTTTGCTGAAGATTGGGAGATTACACCCACCATTGCATACAATGATGGGATAAAGTCTCACGACCATATGTATTGCCCAGCACACAAAGAGTGGTGTAAGAATAGGTGGACATTCTATTTCCCATTTGATCTACACTTCAGGTGTAGCAATGAGCATCGCATGATCGGATCTGATACGCATGGAGATAAACTCCAAGATCTGTTCATGATTAGTCCTAACTGGTGGAATGATGAACTGCCTGAGATACAAATCAGATACAATACATTGTTCTGGACTGATGCCAAGAATGTGTGGGTAGAATATACTGGACACCCCACAGTTGCACAACATGGGTTTAGTGTTGTCCCTGGCACATTTCCTGTCTCATCATGGATGAGATCGTTGCCCATTGGTATTGTTCCTCATCGTATTGATGACGATATAGTAATCAAACGTGGCACACCTATCTTTCATGCTAAGTTTGTGCGTGGTAAAGATACATTCAAACTGAGTAGAAAGACACCATCTCCTGATAAACTAGAAAGGATCAAACAGGATCAGCAACTCAAACACTGGGCACCATATAAGTCCTGGGATTTAATCATGAAGAGGGAATCTAAATGTCCATTTCGTATCCATTTCTGAATCCTAACCACTACACATGTGGTGACACCCCGATGTTATTCAAGGGTGTATGTGACACACCCACAGAGTATGTGCACTGGGCAGATGTTGAGCATTGCCTAAACAATCCCTGGGTGTATAATGTTGAGATTTTAGATAACAACAACACCAAAGTTCCTATGCCCACTGTGCCTCACCCGTGGCATGGTAACTGGCATCCAGACAAGAAAGTTATCTTTGAACTTGTCAATAGGAACAACACATTTGTGATCGCTAAGTATGGTCATCACAATGCTCGTGTTAATGCATTGCTGCGTAGGATTGAGGGTACATTCGATGTAGCATGTGATGCACACATTTATGGTGCATTAGGTGGTGCAAGTTCATTCAAGATTCATTGGGATCAACCAGCAAACTTCATCATGCAAATACATGGTGAGACACACTGGACAGTATATAATGAGAGAGTGAGTACACTTGTCAAATATACTGGATTCCCCTATAATCCTAGTAAGGATGAAGTAACACCTGCAATCGATACGGTACTACAACCTGGAGACATGTTGTATATACCATCACGCTGCTATCATTGTGCTCGTCCTGATCAAGAACGACTGTCCCTAAGTATTCCATGTTGGCATGATCCTGAGAACAAACCAGACAGAAATCAATACGCACTTAATCTCTGATGTAGCAACAAAAGAGATTGAACGTATAGTTACCTCGCCTGAGTTTCCATGGCATTATATACCTGATGCCACAGACCTTGTGCCCTCTGGTGGTGGTGCATTCATGCATCTATTAAAGATGGACTATGAGGTACGATCACCATACTATGATCTATTTCATCTAGAGTTGTGTCAGTTTGCAAGTCTGTATGGATATAGTCATGAGGATATATATCGTGCACGATTGGGTTTGTTGTATCCTACCAAGAAGAAACATAACAAACCACATGTAGACTTCAGTGAGGAACATGACGTGGTGTTGTGGTATATAACTGAAAACGAAAAAGCACCCACGTTGTTCTTCAATGACAGACTAGAACTCACTGATAGTGTAGACTGTAGGCAGGGTCTTGTAGTACATTTCCCTGGACATATTCTACATGCATCAACACCACCCAAGGAAGGCATTCGTGTCGTTCTAAATGTAAATCTGAAGAGGTCAGTATGATTACACAATGGTTCGATAGATCGAAAGGTGAATGGCATTCCCACCGTAGATATTTGTATGGTGAGAGTGCAGAACTCATGACCAGTGAACTCCTCGTTGGTGAACTAAATGATGCTGAGAAAGCAGTCATCCCAGAAGATGTCCACAGTGACTATTATGTAAAGTTTGGATGGGAAACTGTTAAATATAGTTCAGGTGAACCTGCTTCATCTGGTGAGATGCTTGTCGGAATCAATAGTAAGGATGGGAAGATGTATCGCTCTCAGGGATATATGACCTCCAGTCCCACCATGACTGATGTAACTATGATTGATGAGGATACTATCCTCTTTGATACAGAATATGGAAAACAAAGATTTCGTGAAGAGATTCGACTTTTACATAATGACACGGTAAGATTACGACAGACGATTGGTTTCAAGGGCAACCGTGTCACTATCGTCGGACAATACTACGAAACTCGTAAGGAGAACGAGACCGATGTTCCTCAAGTCAGCACAACTTAGTCACGAGGCAAAAGGATTACTTAAGAGGGCAATGTTACTATTACTCTCTGACCTCTATAAAAGGCAGGGAGACATCAGTCCTAAACAACGTGCTACGATTCATGAGATCGTTACTACATTACATCTTGAACCCACTGAAAAATGACTGTCTTTCCTATATTCTCCACACCTGTATTTGTTGACACCTATGACATTCCACAAGATGAGATAGATTTAATCAAACAGGAAGAATATAAGGATTACCCCAAGCGGGCAGATGGGATGCAGACTGTTGATACTCAGATTTTACGAAGGTATCCACAACTGCATCACATTTGTCTTGGACATATTGCCCACTATGCTCACAATGTCCTCGCTATTGATGATCGAGTGACGTGTGAGATTGTATGCTCATGGGTGAATAAACATCGCCCAGGTGAAAGAGCAGACAGGCATGGACATACCAATAGTATGTTCACAGGTTGCCTGTATCTTGACGTGCCTGATGATAGTGGCAACATTATCTTTGAGGCATCATATAATCATGCCACATGGAACACAGGTACATTGGAACCACGAACATGGGAGAATAATATATTCAACTCACGCATCTGGCAGATTGTACCTGAGCGTGGCATGATTGTATGCTTCCCTGCACATGTAGACCACTACACAGGATACAATGAGTCTATACAAGATAGATATTCATTAGGATTTAATGTAATCATGAAGGGTGACTTCAGTGCACCCACACGAGATTTGGTGCTATGAACTTAGGTGATTACGATAGATCAGTCTTTCCACTGTTCAACAATCCATTATATGTGTCTCGCAATGCTCCACTGTCTACAGAGATAGTGGAGTATGTTGTTAATCAGGAGTATTATTCTGACCCACAAGAGAAGAATGGTGAGAATACTTCCAACCAAAGACTATTAGATGGGTGCCCAGAGTTAAAGGCACTGGTTGAGAGACATCTGAATCACTATTTGTATAACATACTGTGCTTCGATAAGAGATATGTAGCACGGCATCATTGTTCGTGGGCAACTAGACACAAAATAGGTCATTCTGCACACAAACATACACATTGCAACTCAATGTATAGTGGTGTCATATACATAAAGACGCCACCCAACTGTGGGGATATATTGTTTCACGCAGATTCCAATCGTGACACATATACAACACCAGCAATGAGACCTGATATTGTTGAGCACAATGTCTACAACTCATCGTGCTGGTCTATACCTGCTGAGGAAGCATTGATATTGCTGTTCCCATCAACTGTAGAGCATAGTGTTGAACCTAACCGAAGTCTGTCGGATCGGTATAGTGTTGCGTTCAACTATTGGTTGCATGGACAGTACGGAGACTGTACCAATAGGTTGACAATATGACCACACCCCTGCTAATCTCAGAGTCAGTTGCCCTGGAGATCAGGAACATCTTGAAATCACTTGAGATCGGATCACCCATTCGGTACAAAGGTTTAGAGGGTTACATCTGCTTTACCTGTAATGATTACATCTCAATGTGTTTTCATGAATATGAACACGGTGACCCATCTGCTAGACAACCAACAACACAATGTTGTTTGCTAATCTATCAACATGATTGGGATGAGATTGAAATAGAAGATTCACACTTCTACAATCACAAAGCATACCATGGTTACATTCCTGAACATCCTGGCAACGATATGCTACCTGAAGGAGAGCGCCCCCAATGAGTCCCCAACAAGATCCGCAACATTCAAACGCTAAGCAACTTCCCTCTGTTTATGACATCAAACGCGAAGAAATACAACGTTATTTGGAAGAGACAGAAGAAGAAAGGGCATACTTCGCAAGTTACAGCGACGTTTCTGACGCTAGTTGATGCGATTGAATGGGAAAAGCACCTCAAGAGGGGTGGTGTGACAGTTTGCGAAGTGCACCCTGTTTTCACCGACTGGTGAGGTGTGGTAGTATATTATTTCTGTTGAGCGATCCACATACATGACTGTTGTTCTTCGTCCTCACCAAGATCGTGCCCTTGCAGCAATGCAAGTCAACGATAAGGGTCAAATCATTGTCCCTACTGGCGGTGGCAAGACTTTCATCATGATTCAGGATGCACTGTGTCAACTGCAGCAATCTTCTACGATTGTTGTTGTTGCTCCTCGCATCCTGCTTGCTACTCAACTGTGTGATGAGTTCATGCAGTTCATTGACAGCAAGTCTGTGCATGTGTGTCACGCTCACAGTGGTGAAACCCATTACTTTCACTCTACCAAGAGCAGCAAGATTGCTCTCTTCAACAACACCGCTCGTGCAGCAGGTGAGTCCTGCATCATCTTCACCACCTATCATTCGCTGGGTCGTGTAGTTGATGCAGGCATCAATATCAGTGCAGTGTACTTTGACGAGGCACACAATAGTGTTGCTAAGTCTTTCTTCACCAGCACCTTTGCCATCTCTGATGTTGCAGAGCGTTGCTACTTCTTCACTGCTACTCCTCGCATCTCGCACAAGCATGAGCGTGGAATGCACAATCGTGAGGTCTATGGTGCCGTCATTGAGAACGTTCCTGCTTCGGAACTGATCAACAACGGTAGCATCATCCCTCCCCAGATTGTGCCATTCACCACAGACAATACTCGTAACAAGGTCAACGCACATGTCGTTGACAGCAACACCGTGCAGGACATCATTGACAATCTCGATGATACTCATGCTGCCAAGGTTCTTGTTGCAGTGCCGTCTAGTCGTGTGCTAGGTAACATGATCGGTCAGACCGATCTTCTCCAACAACTTAAGGATCGTGGTTACAATGTTCTCCACGTTACCTCTAAGTTCGGTGCCTATGTAGACGATAAGAAAGTCAATCGTGAGCAGTTCTTCAACACCCTGACATCTTGGGGTGCCGATCCTACCAAGAAGTTTGTTATCTTCCACTACAGTATTCTGTCTGAAGGTATCAACGTTCCTGGACTGACTCACTGCATCCTGCTCCGCAATCTCAACGTTGTTGAGATGGCACAGACCATCGGGCGTGTTATCCGTCTACATAAGGATGACGCCGCTCGCATTCGCAGCGGTGAACTTACCCCTGGTAAGTTTGACTTTTACAGGAAACCTTTCGGTTATGTAACTGTCCCTGTGCACCGCACATACGGTAAGCAAGTGACCAAACGACTGCAGAACGTAGTTGATGCTATCTTCGTGAAAGGCATTCCTCCTCTGTCCCTCGTCTAAATCTAATGCTTTACGATCAACCTCCTGCACCCATATATCAATGTGAAACTTGTACCCCTGCCGAACAAAGAACACTCTCGTTCTTTCAAGAAAAAGGGATCAAGGATAAGAATGCTCTCGCTGCACTGATGGGTAACATCAAGCAAGAAAGCAACTTTAATCATCTCGTTTGCGAAGGTGGTGCACTCACAGGATATTATGGATGCAAGTCTGGTGGATTTGGTTTGATTCAATGGACCACAATACACAGGTATAACGGACTAGCAAAGTTTTGCTATAAGCATACCTGCAATGTTGACTCGTTGGAAGGACAACTCCGTTATCTCTACAATGAGCAGCAGTTCCAAGGCATTCTGCCTAGGATGAAAACCCCAGGGAAAACAATCCCACAATATGTGCGTGATTCTTATCCCTGGTTGGGTTGGGGTATCCATGGCAATCGAACCCACTTTGCATATCAATACCATCGAAAGATGAAACTGAAATATACAATGTGACAGTCCATCAACCTCCACATGGGGCGGCACCACCGCCCCTTTTCTGTGTGTATAATGAAGAAGTCCAAACGACACAAGACAATGGCAGGCGGCATTCAGAAAGGCATGGTTGCTACTGATGCACATGCTCGCAAACTTGACAACCAATGTAAAGTCATCAAGGAAGAGATTGCAGACGTTCTGCAATATACTGGTGTGACATTGCAGAAGAAGTTGAAGAAGAATCAGATCCCTGGTGGTAAAGGTGCCTGCGAACCTGATGGTGGTGCATGGTTCTACAAGGGCAAACTGATCGCAGTGTTTGAAGGTAAGAAGCAGCAAGATGCTGGTAATGCTATCGAACGCTGGTTCAAGAACAACTACATCTGCCGCAAGATTAACCCTGATGTGTCATACGTCACCTTTGCAATCGGTGAGGGTGCATACTCTGATGGTGTGATCGGTAAGGCACTCAACGTTGCACACCTTGATGGGTTTGATACATATAATGCTGGTAGCAACTCGTGCTTCTTTAACACTCAAGGTTTTGCCCCTGAAGAGATCCGTGCTATCATGATTAAGGTTATTTCTGAACGTATTCAACATGTTGATAGTTGATAACTATTTCCCACAATGGATGGTGAATAAGAATGCAGAAGAGTTTCAACTTATACCTGTAACCTATACCAACTCACCCTACGGTCAGTATGAAGTGAGTCGGTTCTTTGGTCAGTTGCTTATCGATGAGGAGCGATGGATTGCACCCATTGCTCCTCATTGGTTTGTGGACTATTTGCATATGGTAGTGTGCAATGACATCCTGTTGGATTATAGAATCCAAAAACTTGATCGCTGCCTGCTGAACGTGCAGACGCCTGGGCAGAACGCCCAAAGTCACACGGATTGGGATGTTCTAAAGGGAAGCGACAGAATCAGTGGTCTGTATTACATCAGAGGCGATGGTGACACTCTGTTTTATACTGAACAGGGTGAAACTATGCATGTTGAGTGCAAACCAGGGCGATTAGTGCTGTTTGACAGTACAATATGGCATCAAGGTTGCCCTCCTGTGAGTGAACCTATTCGATACAGTCTCGGGTACGTCTGGAAGTGTGCCAGTCCACTTGCTGTCCACGATCCCCTGGATCTCCGCAATCCTGTGCCTATACTATGAGGGTACCAAACAAAGACACCAAATGTACGGAGTTCGCCCCGCTCGTTACACTATCGAGGAACTGGTTGCACAATCCCGTAATGCTATTCGCAACGCCGAAAATGTTGCTCAACCCAACCCGATTCTGTGGTCTCCTGTAGAGGGACGGTATGTAGTCAACCCCGAGTTTGCACAATGGAAGAACGGTAAGTTTCAAGAAGTTTGATTAAGTAAATATGAGGAAATCCTTAAAGACGTAAGGATTTCCTCACTTTTATGCTTAAATACTACAAGTTTGCAACATTTGAAATGCATGAAGAGATGGATCCTATCAAAACCCAGAAAATGCGTGATGGGTGGGGTTTATTCTATGAGTCAGTTCTCAAACCAGACCATGAACTCCGTCAATGTGCACACAATCAAGAGTGTTTCTATGAGTTGATGGAATGGCGAGAGATTGTGCTAGACTTTCTCTGTCAGAAACGCAACGAAATGTTTGACTAATGACCCAACACTTTACAGTCACATCTGAAGCACCATATGATCGCCATTGGTATAAAGTATGGTGCAAGGATGACACCTGTAAAGTGTTTCATTCATACGATGAAGTCCTGACAGTTTATTGGAACTTTTCACAGTACATTTGCCATGTCGAAGTCATTGACCCCAGACCAGAATCCGAAGGAGGATTTAGCACCAGCACTAACATCCGAGGACGACGGTCTAAGGGTAAGCGAAAATGAGGATGGCACTCTACAAATAGAGTGGGACCCTAATGATGAACGTTGGTCTATCTTCAATGACTTCACTGAGCAAGACTTCATCGACATGATTACATCTCATGCCAAGAGAGTTCTAGATGAACATGGTGTAGATTACTCTGACATCATTGAGGAAGATGAACTGTGATTCCATCACTCACATTTGCACTCGGATTTGCGATTGGATTTAAGGTTGGTGTGTTTATGGGATGGAAATGGGGTTCAGAGGATGAACGTTACGTTGCATCCAAGATTAGACAACAAGCAGCACACGAGTTAGTAATCAAAGATCCATGGCAATAACAGTACGACAGAAGCGCCCAGTAGAACAAACATGGGACTTCGATGATATTGACTATGCGAGAGAGTTCGCATATAATCTCTATCATGAAAAACGTGAGCGTGTCACAGTAGAGAATGATGATGCAATCATTTGCATCTTCAGTGATCATGATCCTAATCTCTCAGTGAATGACTCACATTTGCACTATCAGAATCAATCACTATGACACCCAAACGTCTCACAATCCGTCAACTCAACATCATCATGGATGCACTCGCATCATATCACCTGGAGACTGAGAGTTACGCCAATGATGATCTCACGACGGAAGTGTGGGACACGATTGATAGGATTGGCACTTATCGTGAGTGGATGATGCATCAATCGATCACTGAAACCAGTGACATTGATATACCTTATGAGGAAGTAGTTAGGTTCTTTGAGGTAGATGACATTGCAGCAGGTTAGAATAGTCTATTTGACCCCTAGACCCCCTATGCCCCTAGGACAGTCTTTGAACCGTCCTACAGGCGCTTGTGGAAGGGTCTCAGGGGTGTATTGTATCTGAGGTGAGGGAAATGCCTAAGTATGACTCTCACTGGTTCAACCAGTACAATCAATCCAGAAATATCATGTGGGATGGTAACATCCAAGATCTCGAATCTGCTGCCGAAGCAATGGCAAATGATCCTGAGTTTATTCGCCAATGTAAAGAGAACAATGCTGCCTGGGATCGTGAGGTCGCCATGCTGCAGCAGTCGGGGCACCTCTCAGGTGACTGATGTGCCACTTGGTCAAAGCGTCCACTAGACCAGCACAGACCCCCAATCTCCTGTATATTAAAAGAGTCAAAGGAACACCCACCACATGCAACTGACCAACTCTGCCACTCAAGTTGACTTCTACCCTTGCAGTCCTGCTGCAAAGCGTTTTGTTAAGCGTGTGATCTGGCATCCTGGTGCTGAGTCTGAGATGACCTCTTTCTCCACTGTTGTTAAGACTGACGCACTCTACGACATCCGCAATCTTATTGCTAACGGTGCTCAGGTTGTTGACTTCAACCTCCGTGCATACAACGGTTCTGACTATTCTCCTGTGATGTGCTGATGACTGTGCCCATTTATATCCAGCAACCCCCATCTGTGGGGTTCGCTGTTGATAAGATTCCTCATGAGATTGTGGTCTATTGTGCTCACTTCACACAACTAGATCCCTACGATGAAGACAATCGAAGAGAGCAAGATCTTCGATTGATTGACTGTTACTGGATGCACCTTGGTTACTATGGCACTCCTCCAAAGATTATGGAAGAAGTTCGACGTGACTTTTTCCGAAATCGTCCACCTGTACTCCCTGTTTTTGATTGATGCCTGACACTTACACTTTCACTGGCGATGCTGTTACCTACCTTGGTTTGGTTGGTGTTGTTTCGGCGTTTATCATTGTTGTTACTGCTTTCCGTCGTTTCTTCAACTCTCCTTACAACAAATGACAGTTTCGGTTTCTGAAGTCTTCAATGCTATTCAGTTCGATAATGAAGAAGTTAGTTGCCTGCTGCATTTTATAGAGAACGCACGAGAATGTGGGTATCCAAGTGCTAACGAACCCTACTACAGCACGATTGATACAATCTTCCTCAAATACTACGAACAACTGAACAAACTCGATCAAAACTGCACATTCCATCAGTATGACTACTGAATACACCAGAGAACAACTCATCGATGCATTGTGTGCAGAGTGGGATTATCTCTGCCATGATGATTTCGATCCTGATGTAGATCCAACGACAGAAGAGTATCGTGAGGATCTCAACAACTACACTCTCGAACAGTTAATCGCAGAAACCAATACTGACGACGAGGGTTATACTCTCACCGAATACATGGAGAACTATGGATGTAGTTAATGCTTCACTGATTGCAACTGGTTTGTTGACTCTTGGTGGACTAATCTTCTTCTTCAAAGCAATCAACCGATGAAAACTTTCGCTGACAACTACTTCACTTTCATTCACAACATGCTGTTCCACATTGCTACCATCCTTGCATTCTGGATTGGTGTTGTTACCTACGCTGCAAAAAGTGCACGCAACTGGTATAGCAATGGTGGACAAGAACGCATCGCATTGTTGACAATGAAAGTGCTGCAGTTTATCAACTTAAAATCAGAATCCCTCTACTATTGTGTGGAGGAAACTGTCTACACTGAGCGAGTGGTGTGACAGTTCCACAAACTGTCCACCAAACCCACACAAGCGCCTAAAAGCGTGTATTCTAAGAGAGTCAAAGAAACGCAATCAAATGCAACTCCTTCCCAACGCAATCACGACTGCAACGTATCGTCGGGAACTGAAGTATTTCTTCGCTGATGATACCACTGCCAGCGAGTTCAAAACTATCAAGAAACTGACCTCTTTTCCTGATTCGGGTGATGTTCGTCGCCTCACTTTGCGTGAGTGGCAGGAAATGAATCCTTCCATCGTTCGTATCAGTTTCAACGACACTCCTGTGCTGGTTGATAACACCCCCGATGAGATTGCACGCTTCAAGGTAGCAAACCTCTCCGCAGCATGTGTTAAATAAATCCAACATTCTTAACACATGGGGGACAATGTGTTAACTGTCCACTCCACCCCCGAAACCGCCCAACCCCATGCCTATAATAAGGGGACACCAAACGAAACGACTCATGACTCTCATCCACGACCCCGAAACTGGCAAGGCGCACGTCTCCCTGGTTGAGGATCCTGCGTTCCTGGGTGCAATCGAAGGTCTGCAATCTTTCACCATCGATAACAACGCCGATTGTGATATGGCATACGATTGGGTATGTGATCAGGCAGATTGTCACTCCTTTGTTTGTGACAATGCTGCATGGGATTTGTTCTACTTTAACTGGCAATCTGCTGCTTTTGATGCAGAACTGGATGATGAAATCATCGCAGGTGATTCTCGTTACTGATTCAATCTTTTCCAACTAACTAACACAAACAAATGACAATCTCCAATCCCTACGTTGCTACTCTCGTTGAAATGGGTTACGATGTCGCTGACTGCCAGATGGTAGCAAGTGTCGGTGTTGATGCTACCTATCCCCGTGAGATTCACGGTCGTGTTTTTAACACTAAAGCAGAGTACGATGAGGCACTCGCTGACTTTATCAACGGTCTCTGATTAACATCATGCGTCTTATTCTCGTTGCAATCGTTCTACTTTGTGGTGGAATCATGGGTCTCCGTGCTATAGAGGCAGTCTCACAACTGCAGGACGCTAAGTTAGAACGATTCTGCAAACAAATCCCAGTTGGCGCATCCTATGATGAAGTTTGCGCTGATTACCGATAACAACGCGCAACGCTGACTAACACAATCACCTCAACAATCATGAACCGCGAAGAACTCCAAGCAGCATACATCAATCAAATCATTGATGGCATGGACCTCAAAGATCTCATCGCATTGGTATATGATCAACTGGATGAAAACCTGGATGGATATAGTGAAAAGGAACTGATTGATGAGGTTGGAGAATACTATCCTGAGTTGCTAGAAGAGTAAAGAACTCCTGTGCCAGTCGGCAGAGTGTCCACCATTCTGGCACAGACCCCCCAAATGCCCTATATTAGTTTCATCGGAGGGGCACAGAGCACCGCCCCCCACAACCCACTCTCTTCTCAATCATGCGTAAGATCGAAACCCAAATGAACGCCGCCATCACCAACAACGTGAACTGGCAATCTGGCAACACTTCTGTTACCTTTGACGCCGACACTGGTGAGTCTAAAGTGTATCTGCACGGCAATCACATTGCAGACGTGGGTGAGACTTACATCCGTCTTTTCGATGGTGGTTGGCAATCCAACACCACCAAATCCCGCCTGAATGCTATTCTCAAAGAGCACGGCGAATCGGGTGATGGTGTGTTTCAAAAGAACTTCGATTGGTTCGTTTCGATGAACACTGCCCAAGGTATTTCCATCGTTCCTTTCTTCTCTTCCATGCGCCTCGGTTGATACAATGGCACGCCGTAAGCGCCTCACTTGCAAACCACTTGACCCCAGAAAAGTGAAACTCATTGGCATCATCTTCGTCGTTTCGTTTATTCTTTTTCCTGGCGTTCGTTACCACACTGGCGAAGCATTTCACCTGACTGGCAATCTCATTCAACGCACCGCTAACTGAATCAAATGCTCGAAACTCTGAACAACACTCCGCTCAACACTTTGATCGCCTGTTTGTGTGAATCACTGGAGCAAGATTATCGACTCTACACTGTAAAGTCCTATCGTCATCAGGTTAGTAAAGGTGCTGATGATACGGGTTATTTCCAATCACAACTGGATGCAATCCGCGAAGATCGTTTTGATTGGCGCATTTCCTTTGATGTAGAAGAAGGACGCAAGTATGCTAAAGTGATGATGAATCAGAGCGGATCCCGTTCTGTTCATTGTTTCATAGATAAGGTGACGGGTGACGTATATAAACCCGCCTCCATTTCTAAACCTGCCAAAGGCATTCGTTTCAATCTGTTTGATAAGAACTCTCGCGAAGAGTGTTATCGTAAAGCAGATTGGGCAGGTCATTATCTCTATCTTCGCTAAACATGACTGATCAACTCTCTGACAATCTCACTGAAGAGGTATTACATAAGAATCAAACCTTCGCATGTTTCCCTTCTGCCATCTCTGCATTTGACGTTCCCGATCATAACAACGTCAAACAACAAATCCTCTCCTGGATGAGAACTAAGGATCTCAATCCTGATCATGGTAGGAGAATGATTTCTCACAATGTTGTCACTGTAGGGAATGACAATGAACTGCTAAATGATCTGCCTGAACTGAAAACAATCCTGCTTGATCTAGTATCCAAACACAACGAAAATGCCTGGTGCTATGCATCAAGATTTGACATACAAGAGTCCTACCTAGAGATAGCATCAGAGGGTGCAATCTATGCTCCACATGAACATTCTAATGCTCTGTATTCGGGAACGTATTTTCTCAATCTAGACAAGAAAGTTCATTCTCCATTGAAGTTTAGACGACACGTTGTTTCTACTCATTTCCCAGCATTGCAGATCGAATGTAGTAAAGAAACCGCATTCAATCAACCCGAGTGCTATGTACCTCATAACGAGGGAACTGTGTTAATCTATCCTCCTAATCTGACTCATGGATATGAATCAAACCTAGGGGATAATCGTATCACTATCTCATTCAATGTTGTCCCTGTAGGCATTACTTAATGAACGCGCAGTTTTCCACAACTTTTTCCACAATGTCTGTGGAAAACTGTGTATTTAAGAAATGGTCTAATAAACATACATTAGTGTTCGATAGTTCGTGTTAATGTGTGTGGTTATTGTTACCTCGGACTGTAACACATCGACAGCGAGTTAGCAACACCCCCAGGACACTTCAGAAACCCTCACAAACCCCTTGACAATGCCCCCTTGATTGATACATACTAACAGAGTCCTTCACTAACACTGTCATTCAGAATCCCATGGGTCGCACATACAAGAAGAACGACATTCACAACTCACGTCGTCCCAAATCTATCAGAGAGAAGCGTAACTGGGGAAACAAAGATCGTCGAGAGTTTTCCACAGATTCCACAGACACTTTTGTTGAAAAGTATAAGAAACCATTCACTGCTACTGATGACCATTGGGAGGCAGATTGATGGATGATTTCAATGCCCAGGACTGGATTGATTACATGCTCTCCGATGATGACGAACTGAGCGAAGACCTCGACATTGATGATGCTATGCTGCCCGAGTTCGCTCATGATTGCCGAGGTGATTGGAGTTGAAAACTATCACCCTCAACACGAATCCCCCAGTTGATATACAGATCTGGGAAAACCATCGTAAACACTTCTGGCGATATGATTACGAAGGTTGTCCTAAGTTTGGACCATTCAAGAGTTATCAACTAGCATTGCAAGATGCATCCGATTACAGTAAACAACCCAATGCCTGAAAAGTATCAACTTCTCCTAGATCTGTACGACGCAGGATCACTCCCACCCGACGAACAGATAGAGTTAGCACAGTTCCTTATTGATACTGGTTTGAGTGAAGATCTCCAACAGTATCAAAGATTCACAGACTACATGATTGCAGAGGGTTTCTGTTATGATGTGAGTTACAGTTAGTGTATACAATGGGGATGCAATCGTGTCCCCCATTTCGCTATATTAAAACGCCCCACTTCCCTAACCTACAAAAGTATAGGATCGCCCTAGTGTTATCTCTCTCTAAAAATATTTCCAGGGGTTCTGAGACCCCCCAGACCCTCGCTACGACCCCCCGTGAGGAATGGTCGTATATCTTCCTCACCCTAAAAGAGATTGCGAATATCTCTCTACAAAATATTTTTTCCAGGGGTAAAAAGTTTCTCAGACCTGTGCGTGCTGACGTGTACGTCTGGTTGTATCACAAACACTGAGAAAATCTATATACTGTTGTGTGTTACTCGGAGTATTAAATGAGTAAGAGATACGTCTTAGAGGTCCAGGAAGGGGACGATGGTGAAGTATTTGTACAGTTCCCCGATGAACTCCTACAGGAGGCGGGATGGTGTGAAGGAGATTACTTAGAATATTCTGAGGACATCGATGGTACAATAATGCTTAAGAAGGTTGCTGACGAGGATCTCGATACTGAAGATTAACTCTCAAAAACCGCGAAACCAAAAACCGCGTTTGACCCAACATTATGGACAATCTGAACGAGAACTTTAAGAATATCAATGATGCATTCTTACACTTGAATGCCCGTATACAGTTGCTAGAAGAAGCGGTCTCAAAAATGCCGCCCCCAGGTCCAAGTATGATTCAATACAAACCACCAGGGTCGGATGAGTATAAAAACCTAAAGCAGGTTTTCGATGACCTCTATGAGAGACTAAATACGATTGAAACAGTTCTTGGTATTTAATGCCTGCCTATATTATAGAGACGGGAAGATCTTATCGCAATCCAATCGAAACGAAAGATTTTGAGAAGCGTTGGAATAGTGATGAGTATGAAGGCGTGCCTGATGGGTATCAGATCAAGTTCCTCGGAGCGGGACCTGGGTCGTTACCCTTAGGCAAAGATAATGTGCATTATATTGGGGACGAGGAAGAAGTTTGCACCAACTGCGATAGTGATAGAAGAGAAGTTTATCGACACTATCGTGGTACAGGTGGCAGTGGATTCGATCATACCTATACGATTGAGAACCGTATCCGCAAAGATGATATGGTCGGTGAACGTCGTAAAGGAAAGGTAGCAAAAAAATATAACGCAGAACCGCGTTCTAATCGTCCTGTGTTCTATGTTCTGGAATCTGCATCGTCAGGTGGAACACAGTTCTATCGGCATTACAACCACGACCTCAATAATACAAAAATCTCGTCCAATCAAAGTGAGAGTGGATTCGAGAATACTGGTACATTAGGTTATATTCACACCACAGAGGCGGGTGCTGCTGCTCATGGGGCAGATTATACCCCTCTGTATCATTATTATGCAGGTGCACCGAAGTATGATGACTTCTATACCACCACTCCTGCAGGTGAAGTAAACCTCTCAGGCGGTCCTATACCCCCCAAGGACCCCATGAGAGGGGAATATGCATACCAAGGCATCATCGGTTATGTATATACGGGTGGTTTTGGGTCACAGAAAGCAAAACAAGTTGTTGATGTTGGTCTGATTGGACCCACTGGACAGTGTGTAGACAAGTCTGGTTGGTATCAATGGGCAGAGCCATGGTCATATTTCAAGTATAGATGGGGTAGACGCGGCGATACTGACTCCAGATTTGAAGGTCCACCCAATATGAACGGGTGGGGAGACGCAGATTACGTTGAAGTTGCCTCTACAGATGCAAACTTTGAGTGGGCGTATGGTCTAAACGGCGCAATCAAGGGTGCTGTTCCCAGATATCTGGGATTTGAGGACATGTACGACTCTCAGTTTGTCTATTATTTGTACGATACGTCGTATCCATGGAACGGTCCTATCTTCGGAATCCAGTATACACTGTCTGATGCGGGTTGTTGTCCCAATACAACGTGTCAAGATGAGCAAAGTAGGTCGTATCCTTGCTGTATTCGCAACTATTCTTACCATTCTCACTTCTATCAGATCCGAGAAGACTCCTGGGAGACGACAAAATCGACTTTGAAACTCTCAGATATGTCCACACAGGGCGTAAATGAGTCTTTCTGGACGGTTGGTACCGACTCTAGACGCATTTTGTTCCGCTATGTTACCACAACTGGCGCATTTAGGCGTGGTGAAAGCATCAATGGGTGGACAATCACGTCCATTCGTTACTTTGGTGATGAAACTAAGTGCGGATTTATGGAGTTGGGCGAGACAGATGCGGAAGCAGAGAACGGAAATGAGTTCACATACAACCAACAGTTCACTTCTGCTGATGGTGCATCCGCAGTTGTGCTTGCTGGATACGGTATTAGCGACAAATGTGCGTTCTTTGGCGTATATGAGTTCCCCAAAAAGATCACTTACTTCCAAGTTGAGATCGATCCTAACGCATTAGTCGCAAGTAGAACGCTAGATGAGGCAAAACTTGAGGCAGTTATCAATGAAAGAGGCGAACTTGCGCGAGTTAAGATCATAAATGGTGGTTTTGGATACAGATTTGAGGACACAACCATCTCTGTTTCCTCTCCTGGCATCATGGAAGACTTCTCTCCTGGCGATTTTGCGTCAGAAATGATGAATCAGGCACCGTTAGACAACGGTTTGGGCAATGCAAAGACTGCTGGATACACTCAGGAGACTTCACAAGACTACGATATGCAGATGCATAACGCAATCTCGAAGACTTCTAACACTTTGGCACAGTCTGATAAGGCAACTGCAGGCAAAGTTGCGTATAATCGCGGCAAAACTGTCATTCAGAAGCAGGCAAAGATCATTGTTGAGGAGATGGACGCCAATGGAACCATCGTTAGAGTCGCAATCACGGATCCTGGGTCTGGATATTCGCCAGATTTCCCGCCTTTAGTCGCAGTTGTCATCCCTGAGAAGGTTTCTCGCGGATTTGATGGGCAATCTACCGCAGGTTATGACCCTGTGAAGAGTGGTGCACTCAAAAATGTCAAGGATCTTGTCGGAACTGACGGTGGCTTTGACTTAGAAGGCGTACTTAACGAAGGATTCAGCAAAATCGAAGAAGGATTGTCGGTAGAAATCCCGCAAGGTTACATGAAAGTGACCGATGTGAGCAAAACTGACAAGACTGTGCTCTGTCAAGACCTCCCTGCACAGTGTTTAGACCTCACTTTGCCTGGTGTTATCGCGGATTCACTCCCTACAGACGAATCTTTCAAATATGTTCGTCAGTATTCCGATGGAATCAACGATTATTTGAACGGACCCTTCTCAGAAATCCGTTCTGCAGCGGAAACTGCCGATACAAGGGCAACGGGACTGTCTGGTCTCTATGGTTGGAACAATGGAAATGCGTGTATTGAGATTCCTCAACCAAAAACTTACGCTGTAAGTCGTTTCTTTGACATGCCTTGCTCCTATAGAGGCACATCTCAACCTTTGAGTCCTCTGGAAGACCCCAAACCAGTGGCATTTGGATGGGTTGTACACAAATATTGTGCTTCAGAGGCAGAGGAAGCCACGTTTAAGGTTTCAATGCGGTTAGAGGGGCATACAATAGGGTCTCAGGGGCAAGATTTCATGGACTTCCTGAAGGATAAAATGCCTGCAGCGAGGTTGACACCCACAAGAAAGGTTTCTGGACTCGCAAAGACTCATCCTTGCTTCCGTGGAGGCATTCAGGGACGTTGTTATCGCGATCCTAACGGTCCTGGTTACGTTTTTGTGCCGATTGGACTTGACGAGAACACATTTGACTACAACAGATCCAGTTATTCTGAGTTTGAGCAGTTCCAACTCTGGTTGCATGACAATATTGCAACTTATACACCCAACTTCTTGGTTGGACCTTGGAGTTGGAGTTTTACAACTCCAGAAACAGACCCACAAACGGGACAACCGACTGGCGGATCAACAACTGAGAACTTTAGCGACTCTACCAACATTACTGCGATTGAAGCAGAACCCTGGGTGGGCGGTGCGCCACCAAATGAATGTTGGGACACCTATGTTCGCGGTGTTACTGCCTCAGACGGTCCATTGGACGTTTTCTGCGGATGGGATGCCAATGGTCAACCCATCGCGGGTACTACATATGATCAGGTACCCGAACTCATGAGTATTTGCGCTGCTCTTGAGAATGTCAACGACGTTTCTATCGCAGTGCAACCAGGCAGAATGCAGGGTGGCACCCCAAGTATGGTTTTAGGACCATATGTCGGTCAAATGAAAGTACGAAACTACTTGACAGGTGCCACCATTGTTTATGCGAAAGCAGTTCAGTATTTAAGCAACCCCTACTTTAGTGAATGTGACGTTGACATCAGAAACGTTATCGGAGATGGGTTCTAATGGCATATGGATTTCTAAAACCTGTTGCAGCGCATAATGCACTGCCTTGTAGTGGTCACGGACTGTGCTTGCCACCTACCGTTCACTCGGTTCAGGGTTGTAGTAGTCCGCCAATCCCATATACGATCAAAGTAAAAGATCTTACATGCTGGTGGCCACCATATCCGCTTGTACCACTGACTGCTCTCAACCCTTTGAGGGCACTTGTACTTGTACACTTCCTTCCAATCTATTTGCTAGGGGATACGTTCACTCCCCACTGGAGTGCATGTACGAACATTGTTATATACATGTGCCCCTGCGGTCCTAACATCTGTCCGTTTCCAACACCGATCCCATGTTCGATCTTGACGATTGAAGATGCGGGTGGTGTAGGTCACCCCAGAGTTTTGTTCACAACTACACTCACGGTCTTTGCATTAAAACTGCCAGTTGGCAGAATGCTGGATCCTCTGGGGCTTGGTTTCCCTGGTTGGTCGTATCCGTGTAGTTCTGTTGTTGCATGGGGATCTGCTACGGTCTGGTCCGCCTGATTGTGCTATAATATCAACGTCCACCACACGACACACACTATGCCTGCTAAAGCGAAAGTTGGTTCTTCCCGTATTGTCTTTCAGCCTGGTCCTCCGAAAATGACTCGGCAGGGTCGTGGCGTTAACACCAAACTCTCTGCAACCTCTCGTAATGGTCGCAAGAAGCGTTATCGCGGTCAAGGTCGATGAAAGTTAAAACTACGCCCCAGTTGGTCGAAGAGTCCAACTGGGGTCTTTTTCGGGCTACCATGAATCTACCTGCTGCCGCTGATCATTGCGGTATGTCACAAAGAGAGATGAAAATGACATTTCGTGAGTTCCTTAAATATCATATGGTGGACTACGAATACACCACACAACTGTTTCTGAATCTGTAACCATGTATAGCGCACTAGACAAGACTTTGCATTTTATCTCCCAAGATAAGGAGATGTCGCTGATTCAGTCGATCATCCACAAAGTCATGGTGCGTAAACCAAACTGGCATCCTCGTGATACGCTATTCATTTGTGTCTCACCAGACTATTCAGGAATCATTGCTCAACACATGGCACACTCGTTGACTGTTGACGGTGAGATTTACCATATCGAATCCGTCAACGTGCCATTTCCCGATGAATCGAAAGTCGAATACGAACTAGACTTTCTGGAAGCTTTCCATAGATGGAAAGATCGGTTTAACAAGTTTGTATTGATTGAAGCGGGTGTTATCCGAGGTGGTAACTATACTTGGATCACCCGTGCCATGCGTAGACTCACTACGAAAGAGATTTACACTGTAGCGATGTGTGAAAATATTCACAGTAAGTTCAAGAGTGATTTTGTTGGCGAATATTACAACGATGATGAGCAAGACTTGCACTTCTGGTGGGAGAGACCAAATAACCACTGGGACTGGAGAGATAAATAACTTTAAGCGATAGCAACCGCTTAAAAAGTTCTGTTGATCCTTAAGCAAGAGAGACAGATGGCTAACAATCCAATCCCAGATAATGTACCTGAAATGATGCAACACGATTTCGGGACAACGGTTCTAATCACTGACCCGAAAGCTGATAAATATCTGAAGTTAGCACACAACAACGATCCTCCCCAAGATCGTCTTTCAAAATGGTGTGGTGGTAAAAATGGGTTCGATGATTACGTTGAACGCTTCTAATGCCCGCATATAGATTTAGATCTGAAAAGTTCCTTAGTAGAGGGTATAAAGACCTTGCGGTTTCGTTCAAGGCAAATCCCAATACTAAGGATTTTAGTGTGGTTAAAAATGAGAACGCTATCAAGCAATCCATCAGAAACCTGATGCTCACTACGTTTGGTGAGCGTCCTTTTCAACCAGGCATCGGTTCTAGAATCAAAAACCTTCTCTTTGAACCGTTTGACGTGTTCTTGGCAGAAGAAATGAAAACGGAGATTAGAAATACCGTAGAAAGACTTGAACCAAGAGTTGAACTGAAAAACGTATTCATTCGTGAAAACCCTGATGGTCAGGAACTCAACGTAACTATTGAGTATGTGATTATTGGACAAACATTACTTCAAACTGTAGATTTCCTCCTAGAGGTCGCATAACATGCCAGCCGTACCCTCTCAACTTACATCCCTTGATTTCTTTGAGATCAAGGAATCGATCAAGTCGTATCTCAGAACTCGGGATGAGTTTAGCGATTATGACTTTGAGGGCTCGTCTGCCTCTTACTTGATTGATATTTTAGCATACAACACATACTACTCCGCGTTCAACGCCAATATGGCACTGAACGAGACCTTCTTGGAGTCGGCAACTGTTAGAGATAACATTGTTCGTGTTGCTAAGCAACTCAACTATACACCAAGATCGATCAAAGCAGCGAAGGCTTGTGTACGCATCAATATACAGACCTCTGCAGTTGGTTCTTCTTCCAACTTCCCCGAAACTGTAACCCTCCGTAAGGGTGATGTTTTTGTTTCTAGGAACCTGACCGATACTTTCATCTTTGCTGTTAGAAGCAATGTTCAAGTTTCGGTTGATCCCCAAACTGGACTTGCTGAGTTTAGCAAAATCATCTTCTATCAAGGTAACTTGCTCAACTTCGAGTATACCGTTGATGATACCAGAGATCAAGACTTCGTTGTTCCTTCCGAGAACGTCGATACAGAACTTCTGAGAGTCTTTGTGCGTCCTAACGTACAATCCCAAGAAACTGACGAATATACTCCCGTCAGAAACTCGGTTAACCTCAACGGAAACAGTCGTGCATTCTTCCTTGAGGAGACTGATGACCTCAGATACAAAGTTGTGTTCGGAGATGGCGTCCTGGGGCGTAAACTGCTCAATGGTGAGGTTATTAACATTGAGTATATCCGCACTGCAGGTCCAGAAGCGAACGGATGTACAGATTTCTCCTTCACTGGTCTGATTGTTGACTCTGAGGGTCGTCCGATTCCTCCCCAGAACATCATCATCACGACTATTGACGCTGCAACTGACGCTGAGGTCCGCGAATCGCCCCTGAGCATCAAGTTCAACGCTCCTAGAGCGTATGCAACTCAAAATCGTGCTGTAACCGAGTCGGACTACGAGTACATCACCAAAACGATCTACCCACAAGCCGCTTCGGTCACTGCATATGGTGGAGAGAAGCTGAATCCGCCGATTTACGGAAAAGTCTACATTGCTATCCGTTCAAAATCGGGCACAAAACTTAATGCCACAACAAAAGCACAGATTAGGAACAATCTGCTGCCTTATGCAATGGCATCCATCGAACCTGTGATCACTGACCCGACTTCTTTCTTTGTCGTGCCGAAATCTTGGGTTTATTACGATGGAAACTGCACTACAAAGAGTTCTGCAGAACTTCAGACAGACCTTCTTCGTAGTATTGACAAATATAACGCTGCTGGACAGTCAAACCGCTTCGGTGGTCGTATCGAAGGTTCAAAATACAGTTCGATGCTCGATGCAACTAATCCTTGCGTCTCTGGTAGTGTTACTCAACTGTCTCTGGGTCAAAATCTAGAAAACTTTGCTTTCGGTACTGTGTTTACCGAGTGTTTGGATTTTGGCAACCCGATTCATAACCCAAATGACCTGACAGGCAACGATGGTGATGGCAATAGATGTGCTCCTGTCTTCTCATCGGTCAAGTCGGGTGTATTCTACGCTACAGGTTACACAGCAAACCTTGTAGACCTGATTGCTGGTGGAATCAGCACCACTCAGGTAGCGAATACCCTTGTTGCTGTTGATCAGGAAACCCTCGTTCCCGTAAACATCAGAGATGACGGTAGAGGGTCGCTGATGCTCGTTACAACAAGGAACGAGAAAGAACTCATTCTTAATAATAACGTTGGCACTGTGGATTACTCCTCAGGTATCGTTTGTGTTGGACCTATTGCTATTGCAGGTACACCAGACGGTACAGAACGCCTTCCTGTGTCGGTTAACCCCTATTCGTCATCTATCGTCATTCCCCCTGGCGTGGATCCTGCGATCTTTAATCCTGGTGTTTTTCCCATCGATTACAACACCAATAATAACGTGACATCGCCCTTCGATCCTAATAACTTTGACTCCTGGAACTATGGAGCGACCGACATAAATATCATTGATTATCCCACGGATACGTTTGTGTATCCCGAGTTCGAGTCTTGTTTCTAAGATAAATGCAAAAGAACATCAACGTATCTGACAGAGTTGCTTATCAGGTACCTGATTTTATCAGGGAAGAGGATCAGCAGTTCGTAAACTTCCTGTTTGAATATTACAAATCACAGGAAAAGACAGGTAGGCCATTCGATATCCTGAATAACGTCAACCTGTACCTCGACGTTGATTCATATTCACAGAGAACCCTCTCTGCTGGCACTACTCTACTAAAAGATATCGGGTTTGTCGAAGACCTGATCGAAGTCGAGTCCATCGATGGATTTATCGAGCAGAACGGTAGTGTTCTGATTGATAATGAAGTTATCTACTACGAATCACTGACTAGAGGTCCTGATGCGATTCTGACCCCTGGTATTTCGACTGAAGAGTTCAAGAAGAAAGAACAACTTCTGGAATCTCCTTTCCAATACTTCGATGGCGTTCAAAATACCTTCAATCTGAGATTCCTGGGTGAACCGATTCAACCTGTCTCGGCAGATCACCTTGTTGTGCGTGTATATGGCGTAGCACAAATCCCTGGTGAGGATTATTACGTTGAAGGCGACAAGATTCGCCTTGCAACTCCCCCTAGAGCAAGACTTGGTACAGATGATCCCAACACAACCTCCATCATCTACATGGTTGGTTTTGCGGACATCATTATCGACACTCTGGATGAAAATCCGATTAAAGATGGTTCTAAAACTCACCCTCTTCGTTCTGGTACTCAGTTCTACACTCCCGTATCAGAAGTTGGTCTGATCGTCAATAGGAATGGTATCTTCCAAAGACCATACATTGACTATGTGATCTATCAGACTTCCAATGATGGCACATATATTGAGTTCCGTGGTCTGCAACTGTCTTCTAGTGAAAGACTGACTATTCGTTCGATTGAGTATATCTCTCCCAACGTTGGTTCTGGTGCACAGATTGTTTCCGCTGTTAATGAAGAAGGAAACTTGATCGATCTGCTGGTCAAGAACGGTGGTAGTGGTTATCGTCTTGAGTTTGCTCCAAAAGTCACGATTACTCCTTCTGACCTTGGTGGTGTTGGTGCA
>Ga0222716_10000148_pt1 | contig 56092 bp, 70 predicted proteins | sample C33_13DmetaG_FD_165044 | JGI IMG/M metagenome (GOLD analysis project Ga0222716, IMG submission 165044) | Estuarine water microbial communities from San Francisco Bay, California, United States - C33_13D | ecosystem: Environmental > Aquatic > Marine > Unclassified | place: USA: California... | reverse complement strand
ATGGAGCGGGCCTTGGTCGTGGCGCTATTGGTGAGATCAAGGCCCGCTCCATCTACTTCGGTAATGGTGGCGAGATCGACAATGTCCTGCGTGGTGGTCGTCGTGCTGGCGAGAAGGCTGAGCCCGTCAAGGAGAAGGCAGCCAAGGCACCCGCCAAGAAGGCCCCTGCCAAGAAGGCACCGGCCAATGTCAGCGAAATGACTGCTGACGAACTCGTCAAGGCGATGGTCAACAAGTTCGTTCACACGACCGATGGCGACAAGCTCAAGGCGGTCATGGTGGCAGAATCCAATGGCATGTTCGAGATCACCGACGCCGATGGCGACGAGTGGGGTCTCGAGCAGGGCGATATCGCAAAGATCACGGCTCGATGAGCTAACATCCTATCCTCAGGCTCAATCTTTCCGGCTGAACAGAAGTAAGTCGGAGGGGTTGGGCGGCTCTCGGGAGTTTCTGTTGCCTTTCTCCCGAGGGCCACCCAACCTCTACAGAACAAACTAGATCTCTCAAACAGTCGCAGAGCAAATCTGCGGCATTTCGGCATCCCTAGGAGCTAATCATGCAATGCGAATATTGTAGAAAACGAACTGACAAAGAGGAACACCTGCGGGGCTGCGTGTACCATCCAGACCCGGCTTCTCGCAGAACCGGACCGTGGGACCAGGGCGATGAGTGACCTGTTTGTACCAGAGAAGCGACACACATTCATCTGGGTCTTGCCGCACCGCACTGAAGACGGCCTGGTTGAGATCAAGTCCATGGATCGCAAGGAGGCACAGGAAACCCTGCCGAGGTTGACGCCAGAAGCGACTCCTGAAGACATCAGCAAGGTCAACGATACCTACAGCCGCTACATGAAAGACAGCGACTGGGCTCGGTGGATGTGGTGCAACGGTGCGATCGCCGAGACACCTGGATACAAGCGTGACAGCATCAAGGACGACACGGGCTTCTGGGAATACATTCAGACCGTTCCAAAGCGGCTGGACAACTTGCGGATCCTCAGCAGCGTTCTGAAGCGTAAGTTCAACGGCAACGTGAGCTGGCACCCGAAAGTCGCTGAGTTCATCAAGGCAGAGAAGGCCAAGATCTCTCACGTCACGAAGATCCTGGACAGCCCTTACAGCGAGCTGCCCATCATTGCTGAGAACAATCGCAAGCTCTACCGAGCGCTGCACATCGGTCCTCGTGGCAAGGACATGAGCGTCCGTGACAAGAACGATGCGTTCAAGAACTGGGAGCCCAGCTACCAAACGACAGATGTCAAGTTCCTTGCTGACTGCCCTAACCCGCTGAACGGCAATCAGCCTGGTGTCGGCAAGACGATTGAAACCATCGGTGCCATTATTGAGGGTCAAGTGGCAGGCCCGTGGCTCGTCGTGTGCCCGCTTACGGCCATCAACCGAGTGTGGGCGAGCGAGCTAACGCATTGGCAGCAGGACGACGTATACCTCGCCACAGGGAGCAAGCAGGAGCGGCTCAGCACCCTGGCCGAGGCCCATCAGCGCTACAAAGATGGCGACCGTAACTTCTGGGTCGTGTGCAATCCTGAGATGATTCGCTTCAAGGGCAACTACAAGATCGACAACTGGACAGGCGAGAAAGTTCTCGTTGACACAGTCTCTGTGTACCCTGAGTTTCATGAGATCGAGTGGGGCGCAGTGATCCTAGACGAGTTTCACAGAATGGGCATGGGTAACCCCAGCACGCTCAGCAGCAGAGCCATGCGCAAGCTCAAGGCCAACAAGAAGATCGCGCTTAGCGGCACGCCGATGGGCGGCAAACCCATCAGGCTGTTCGGCATCTTGCAGTGGCTAGAGCCTGAGATCTTTACCAGCAAGAATGCCTTTGGCAGAATGTACCTAGAGGTCATCAGCGAGGGCAACAAGTGGAACAACTACGCCAGCGCACAGTTCGGTGGCGTCCGCAAAGATCGCGAGGATGCCTTCTGGGAGATGCTGAAGCGCTACATGGTGCGGCATCGCAAAGAGGAGGTCGCAAGCTGGCTTCCACCTAAGCAGTACGTTCACCACAACTGCGAGATGAAGCCTGCCCAGTTGAAGCAGTACAAGCAGTTCGCGGCAGACGCTGAGATCACTATCCAGGAGCAGAATCTGGGCGCTGTTGGCATCTTGGCTGAATACACACGCCTCAAGCAGTTCGCTAACGCAGAGTGCGTTGTTGAAGTGGTCGGCAAGGACATTGATCCTGAGACTGGCATCACCAAGGACAAGCTGAAGCTGCGCCCGCTAGAGAACTCAGGCAAGCTGGACCAGCTCGATGAGATCATGGCAGAAATTGGTCTTGAGAAAGACATCCCTGCCAACGACAGGCAAGAGCAGCTCATCGTCTTTACGCAGTTCACAGACATGGCTGATCTGCTGGTCACGTGGATGCGCAAGCGTTACATGCGGGTCGCCAAGATCACCGGCGACGTGAAGCTAGAGGATCGCGACCTTGCGCAAGAGAAGTTTAGGAACAAAGAGCTAGACGTCATGATCATGAACACGAAGGCTGGTGGCGTGGCCATCAACTTGGAAACGTGCAACACCGTTGTGTTCATGGACGAGATGTGGGATCCAGACGACCAGGAGCAGGCTGAAGACCGTGCGCACCGGACGTCCAAGACAGATCAGGTAACCATTCACTATCTACGGAGCGTAGGCACAGTAGAACACCACATCTGGAACACTACAAAGGGCAAGGCAGAGCAGAACTGGAACGTTCTGGATGCCCGTAGAGGCGGGTTTTCCGCTGAGTTCCGAGCCTAAGTTGCACTCAGTGTATACGCGACTGATTGTGGGGCGATTGCATGGCCTCATCACCCCCTCTACTGCCACGAGGGCTCGGGTATACGCTGAGTGTAACTTGGCAGAGTTGCAACGCTGTAGTTTGCAGAGTAAGCTGACACACCTATCTAGGAGCTAGCTATGAGCCAAGAACTTCTAATTCGTAATAGTGAGATCTCGACCTACAAGGAATGCCGCCTGAAGTGGTGGTGGTCCTACGTCAAGCAGCGTGAGTCCATTGAAGAGCGTGGACCGCTGGCTCTTGGGTCGCTGGTCCATGCAGCGCTAGAACGCTGGTACGTCGTAGGCAAGAAGCGTGCAGGCAAGCATCTGCACGATCACGTAGCAGCGGCCTACGCAGAACTGTTCGACGGTAGCGACACTATCTACCACAACCCGGTTCCTGGCAGTAATGGCGACCAGATCGCCATTGACGAGCTTGCAGTTGAAATGCTCAAGAACTACCAGGACGAGTGGGGCAAGGACGACCACATCGAGGTCATCGCCCCAGAAATGACTTTCGCAGTAACCGTGCTGGACGGCAAGAAGCGTGACTGTGGCACGGCGGTCGGCACCATCGACCTCACGGTGTTTGATCACAGCATCAAGCGCTTTGGCTTCATGGAGCACAAGACGGGTGCCACGTTGCAGCCCTTCGGAGCGCCTGAGCACATGGACGAGCAGAACGGCATGTATTGGACCTACGGTCCGATCTACCTTGAGCACCTGGGCGTCGTCAATGACCAGAGCCAGATTACGTTCTTGCAATACAACCGGATGGCCAAGAACATCGCGACCGATGAACGACCCGTGAACGAGGACGGCCTTTCGCTCAACCGTGACGGTTCTATTAGCAAGCAACAGCCCCAGCAGAAGTTTCTGCGCAGCAACGTCTACCGCACAGTCGATCAGCGACGGGCGCTAGACAAACGATTCGCACAGGTCGCTAAAGAAATGCAGCTTGCACGAAAGCGCAAGCTCCCGATCTACAAGTCTCCAGGGCGGCAGTGTTCCTACTGTCAGTTCAGAGATGCGTGCGAGGTCCACGAAGCAGCGGAGGATTACCAGAGTGTTCTGGAGTCCACCACTCGCAAGTGGGATCCATACGTAGACCACCGAGATACCGAGGTTCAGGAACGTGGGTAAACCATCTAACATCATACCGATCTCGCAGGAGGCGCATCTCAACTGGATGCTCTACAGCGAACCCGGCGTGGGCAAGACCATGCTGGCAGGCACAGCGGCAGAAGTGGGCAAGACCTTGTGGCTCGCCAACAACCCAGACGAGACCGTCAGTCTTCGCAAGCAGACGCATCAGCCAGACATGTGGGTCGTGGACGACTACAACGAGCTGGCCGATGCTGCGGCTTACGTCATCAATGAGGGCCATGCCGAATATGACTTCGTTGTGTTTGACAACGGCACCCTGTTCATGGAGCAGGGCATGGATCACATCATGGCTGATTTGGTTGCGACCAAGCCCCACCGTGATCTCTACATTCCGGACCGTGCCGAGTATCTGCGGAACCAGAACATGTTCAGCAAGCAGGTTCGCACCCTCATCGGGGCACCGGTCAACTTCATCATGACGGCTCACGTCATGCAGATGGAGTCGCCAGAAGGTGACGACATTAGTATCCCCGCATTGCCTGGCAGCAAGGGACTCTACAGCCAGAAGCTCTGCGGGCTCATGAACTTGGTGACGTACTACCGTGCGGTTGCCAAGAAGGGTGGTGTGCAGCGGGTGCTGTATACCCAGAAGTCCAAGACTATGGAGGCCAAGGACCGATTCCAGGCGCTACCCGCCCGGATGATAGACCCGACCGTCCCACAGATCATGGACGCAATTCAGGGTACGCCAAAGCGGCGTCCCGCCAAGAAGACCACCAAAGCTACAAGTAGGAAGTGAAAGTAATGGCCCGATCAAATGTGATCAAGTTCGACGTGTCCGGTCAGGATCCGTCTGAAAGCAGCAGCAACTACGCTGAAGCACCCCAGCCGGGTGTGTACCATGTGAAGCTCGTGGAAGTCAAGCCTGGCTACCCTCGCAATGACGAGAACCGTGAGCGTCCCCGACTTGAGATCGTCGCCGAGGTTTGCAAGGCGAAGGGTGCCAAGTCGAAGCACAACGGTGCTCGCCTTTGGGACTACATCGGCTTTGCCGAGAACCAGGCGTGGAAGCTCGACCAGTTCCTTCAGTCGGTGGGTGTCGCCACCAACAAGAAGCGCTCTGGCAGTTTCGACCCCGACAAGCTCGTCGGCAAGATCGTGCAGGTGCGTGTGGCGGCTGATACCTACGAGGGTCAATACACCGCACGCTTGAAGTCCTACCTCCTGGATGTGCAGTCCGAAGATGAGGATGACGACCTGGACGAAGACGACGACTTCGACGTCGAGGATGACGATCTCGAAGAAGACGACCTCGACGAGGACGAGGACGAGGACGAGGACGAGGACGAAGACCTTGACGACGACGACGACGAGGACGAAGACGACGAGGACGAAGATGGTCCCGTCAGCATGTCCGACCTCAAGTCGATGGACCTCGCCGAACTCAAGGCTCTCGGCAAGTCCTACGGCATGAAGCGTTTCCCCAAGGCCAAGGCTGCGATGGTCAAGGCTGTTTCCGAGGCTCAGGACGACTACTTCGAGGAAGACCCCTTCGAAGACGAGGACTGAGCAGGTCCTACCGGGGGCGGCTCGGCAGCCTGAGCGTTGCCGAGTCGCCCCTCGTAAGAGCTATGGTAGCGACGACCCGTTACCGAACCACTAAGAGATCGCGATGTCTGAACAAACACCACCAACAGAATATAGAAGCAATGACATGGGTTGCGTCACATTCTTGAATGTGCAGGGGCACCCCAGTCAGCGAACAGAGTTTGAGGGCAGTACCTGCTACTGGATCTTCCTGGCTACGGGGTCGCTTCTCCGTGACCTAGAAGCCTACCAAGAGGGTACTGCGCTGGTTGATCCCAGGGAATATAACAAGCGCTACGCAGAAGTCAAGCGTCAGTTCTTCTCAGCCAAAGCATAACTCACACACACTATGACGGGGATCCCAGTAGAACTGCTGGCCTACGTAGTTGGCAGTTACGACGAATCAACCGGTGAGTGGGCGATGCACTGCCCACACCCGGATCATCAAGACACGAGGCGCAGCGCTAGCGTCAACGTGCCCAATCAGGTCTGGTACTGCCACGGGTGCAGCCAGGGCGGTCCTGTGGACGCTCTGGTAGCGACGCTGGCAGGCGGCGAGTGGGGTAGCGCCGAGGTGCGCAGTAAGCGTGAGCGTCGCAGCAAGGGCGAGACTCTCAGCCAGAAGCAGGTGCGGCGTTGGCACAAGTTCTTGCTGAGCAAGGAGTTCCGCACTGAGCGTTCATACTTGACCAAAGACCGTGGCCTGAGCCGTGAGACTCTCAAGGAGTTTGAGATCGGCTACGACCCGCTGCGCGAGGTCTACACGATCCCAGTGTATTGGGAGGGTCAGTTGCAGAACGTGCGCCGGTACGACCCAGACCCAGGCCCAGAGTTCCCAAAGATCAGGAACGTCAAGGGTCACGGTCAGCCGGTTCTGTATCCGCACAGCATCTTGGAGGAAGCACATGAGCACGGGCAGATCGTGGTTTGCGAAGGCGAGTGGGATGCATTGGTTGCAATCCAGAATGGTGTCTTGGCTATCACGAGGACGGGTGGAGCCGACACCTGGCACTCAACTTGGAATGAGCAGTTCGAAGGTCTTGATGTCATCGCGTGTCATGACATGGACGAGAAAGGTGCGAAGGCAAACCTGATTATCGAAACTGAGCTGGCTGGTATCGCGAACCGTGTTACTACGGTCAGCCTGCCCAGTGACGAGAAAGGCTATGACCTCTCGGACTACTTCGTTAGAGATGGCCATACGGCAGAGGACTTTGCAGAACTACTTTCTGGCCCCGAGCAAGAGCCAGCAGATGTGCTCAGCGTTCTTGAATCCTTGGACGGTGACAACTTCGGCAAGGCATCACCGATGCGCATCAGGGTGGGCGGTGTAGCTCAGGACCAGTTCCTGTACCCGCACAGGGTTGCTCTGAAGTGCGGTCAAGACCAAGACGACCGCTGCCTCGCCTGCCCGATGAACGGCCTGGGTGGCAAGACCAACATCGCACTCAGTCAGAATGACCCTGGCTTGCTGCATGTTCTGTACGGCGGCAACCGTAGCGAGCGCAAGTCAATCGTAGATGCAAGCCCGCTCAAGGGTGAGGACTGTCCTAGCTTCAGATACCAGATCGACGACATGCACAGCGTCACGAAAGTGTTTGCCACGCAGTTCTTCGACGAGGACGCATCAGACCTGACCAACAACGACGTCACTACGATGCGGCAGTTTCACATCGTGGGGCTGCACGACATCACTGCCAACAAGGGCGTCAAGCTCATTGGCGAGCAGCGTGTCAACCCACAGAACAACAAGAACGAGGTCGTGGGCTGGGCAAGCTCAGCCATTGAAACAGACCTCGACACTTGGTCGATGACCGATGACGAGGTGGCAACCCTTCACGACTTGGTTTCGGCCCCGGTGGGCAAGGTCGGCAAGAAGCTCCGCTCAATAGCGGACGACCTGGCAGAACATGTGACTCACATTTACGGTCGCAGCAACATGCACATCTTCATGGATCTGGTATGGCACAGCGTGATGCGGTTCAACCTGGGCGACGAAGAAGTTACAAAGGGTTGGCTAGACGCAGTCGTCGTTGGCGAGACCCGAACCGGTAAGTCCGAGGCAGCTAGTCGCCTCAGGCAGATGTACCGCCGTGGCGAAATGGTCAGTCTTGAAAGTTCAAGTCTGGCCGGTGTGCTGGGCGGTGTTCAGCAGATGTCTGGCAAGGAGTGGGTCACAACGTGGGGCGTCATCCCCATGAACGACCGTGGGCTGGTAGTGCTGGATGAGGTCAGTGGTTTCAACAGCGAGGAGATCGGTCACCTGAGTGCCATGCGCTCTAGTGGCATCGCCGAGCTGACCAAGATCCGCAGCGACCGCACCCTTGCCAGAACACGCCTGCTTTGGATCGGTAACCCTCGCAGCAGCGACCTGCACTACAGCAGCGGCGTCAGAATGTTGCAGGACCTAGTAGAGAAGCCTGAGGACTTGGCTCGCTTTGACATGGCCATGAGCGTTCACAGCAACGACCCCGGCACCGAGCGTGCCAATCAGATCACAGACAGCAGGCCAGAACGTCAGTACGCTCCGGAACTATTGCAGAAGGTGGTTGGCTGGGCGTGGTCCCGCACACCGGAAGATGTGGTCATCGGTCGTGACACGCTAGAAGCCATTTACGAGAAGGCCATCACCCTGGGCGAAGACTACGCCAGTAGACCGCCGCTGATTCAGCAGGCTAACGTCAGGGTAAAGCTGGCTCGGGTGGCGGCTGCCATCGCGGCTCGCACGTTCAGCACTGACGATGGCGTGCGCTTGATTGTCAGGCCGGACCACGTTTCGCTAGCGGCTAAGTTCCTGCGCTCGATCTACGACCGGCAGCAGTTTGGCTACGGTCATGTCAGCAAGCTGGAGAACAGCAGGGTCAAGCGTGCCCATGAGAACTGGGACAACGCAAAGACCATGCTCATCAACAACAGAGAGCTGACGGTGTACCTTCGGGGCGTGGACGGATTCTTCAGCGCACTTGAGCTTAGGAACATGGCGGCATACGCTGAGTTCAGTCAGGCCGTGCAGGAAGCATCCAACCTGTACCAGATGGGATTCCTAGACAAGCACGGGGAACAGTACGCTATGACGCCACAGATCATTGAGCTAATCAGGGAGATTCCAGCATGAGGGTAGCAGTTCTAGGGGCTGGTCCTGCCGGACTAGTGGCTGCGCACACAGCGCAGAGGATGGGTGCCAAGGTCACCATCATCACCAAGGAAGACAAGCCGAGCTACATCAGCGGTGCTCAGGTGTTGCACAAGCCGATCTCAGGCTTGGACATTGAGCAGAAGAGCTTCGATGTGCAATACATCAAGACCGGCACTCGCGAAGGTTACGCAGAGAAGATCTACGGTGACCGAGAGGCACCGTGTAGCTGGGACCTGTACCCCGAGGGTGTGATGGCTAGCTGGTCTCTGAGAGAGGTCTACGCTCACCTGTGGGATCAGCTCTACATGAACATGATCTTCTCAGAGATCACGCACCGTAGCGTTGAGAATGTCTCTGACCAGTTCGAGCTTGTGTTCAGCAGTCTGCCCTTGCCATTCATCTCGCAGTCTCGCGAAGAGCACCTGTTCACCCACCAGAATGTTTGGATCTCACAGGTGCAGCCGGAGTCAATGCCTCTTGAAGGCGGGCATTGGATTCACTACCTGGGTGATGACACATCCGTTCCGTACCGTATGAGCTACATCAACGGTTACTACGGCATTGAGTATTCGCTGCCCCCTGTAGACGAAACCCTTGAATATGTTCGGGTCAGCAAGCCGCTGGCAGTGACGGGCGGCGACGAGACCAGAGCCAGGATCGTACCGGGCAACGTCAAGCTCGTTGGTCGCTACGGCAAGTGGCAGAAAGGCGTACTTGTTCATCACTCGGAACAAGACGTAGAGAAGGAGATGGAAGAGTGGTTGAGCTAGAAGCTATTGAAGTGAGCATGAAGACTCGGTCTTGGTGGGGCTATCTCGGCTCGAAACAGACCAGTTGGCGAGTCGTGTACGCAGGGACTAAAGTGTTACACCCTGAGTTTGGCGACCGTATCTATCACACTCAAGAACAAGCACTAGAAGCAATCAAGGAATCAAAGTGGAACAATCAGTAAGATGCAGCGTTTGCAGTGACCAGGTCAAGCCAATCGTTGCACTAGACATTGACGGAACACTTGGCGAGTACCACGGCCAGTTCGTCAAGTTTGCGACCATGTATTTCGACACGTCGTTCCCTCCGGCCTACGGGTTTGACGGCAGCATGGAACTGCACGAGTATCTTGGTCTAGAGCTGACTGAGTACCGCAGGGCAAAGCTGGCATACCGCCAGGGTGGCTTTCAGCGCTGGATGCCAATGCGACCGGGAGCAGATTGGCTGGTCAATCATCTGCGTGACGAAGGATTTGAGATCTGGGTCACTACCACCCGCCCGTACGAACGCTACGACGGCACAGACCCAGACACCCGTGAGTGGCTCAGCCGGAACAGCATTCCGTGGGACAACCTCCTCTACAGCGAGGACAAGTACGAAGTCCTGCACAAGCGGGTTGATCCCTCAAGGGTCAAGCTGATTCTTGACGACCTGCCTAAGAACATCGTGGCTGCTCAGGAACATTGGCCTAGCCGGATCCTTTGCCTGCTGGACAGGCCGCACAATACCAAAGACCCGCTCCTTGACCGGGTGAACGGCTGGATGGCTCACAGTCTTGAAGGCGTTGCGCAGATGCCCTCTCTCAAGATGGAGTTTGCAGCGTGAGCATTCCAAGCCCAGAAGAACTCCTGACCTACGAGACCAAGGTGCGGTCTATCTTCCGTGAGTGCGCCAAGATCTTCGTAGAGCGCAACAACCGCTACAAGAACCTGTTCTTGCAGGATGGCGTGGTGGGTAGCGCTCGCCACATTCGCCACAAGGCTTTGCGGTTGGCTCAGAAGGCAGAGGACTTCGCACGCTACATCGAGAATCCAGAGGCTTACGTCCGGGGCTACGGCGACAAGGCAGAACCGCCAACCCTCGACGACGCCTACGACTTGATCAACTACTGCTGCTTCTTGATCATCTGCGCGAGCGAGGGGCGCTGGCTCACAGACGAGGACAACAATGAGCCAGCCAGCTAAAGATCCGCACCACGACCACCACGACCACGAGCTTGGTGGCGATTGCGTAACGTGCGAGCCTGGCCTGGCTGAGGTGCAGCGCAAGCGGCGCAAGCGCAGTCGTCGTGAGCAGTCACCCCAGCGCAAGCCGATGCGCTACGTGAGCCTGCACCATCACAGCACGTTCAGCTTCCTAGACGGTTTCCAGATGCCGGATGCTCACGTGCGTCGTGCAGCCGAGATCGGGATGCAGTCGCTTGCCTTGACTGAACATGGCAACGTCAGCAGCCATGTCAAGCTGGAGAAGGCCAGCCAAGAGCATGGCGTCAACCCGATCTACGGTGTTGAGCTTTACTGCGGTCACGTAGACGAAGACCGCAAGAGCCAACGCAAGAATCACTTGACCGTCCTGGCCGAAGACCAGGCTGGCTACAGCAACATGATGCGCCTAGTCACGCAGTCGTGGAAAGACACCTACTACGAACCCACTACCAGCGGTGCCACCCTGACCAAATACAAGAAGGGCCTCATCATTCTGTCTGGTTGTACCGGTTCGCTACTGGCTACTAGCTTGGTGGGTGGCAAGAACATCCCCGAGGCAGAAGCCAGCTTTGAGCGTGGTCTGCGGGTTGCCCAGCGGTTCCAGAAGTCGTTTGGTGACAACTACTATCTCGAGGTGCAGGCGTTCCCAGAGCTTGACAATGTCAAGAAGATCAACAAGATGATCTACGACATTCACAAGCAGACCGGCATCCCACTGGTTGCGACGGGCGACTGTCACTACACCGACCCGACCGAGAACGAGGTGCAGCAGATCCTGCACAGCATTCGTGCGGGCACACGCCAAACGCTAGAGCAGCAGGCTCAGGCGTGGGGCTACGACGTTCCTCTGGCACCGCCCATCACAGACAAGGAAATCTACCAGCGCCTGAAGGCCACCGGCCTACCTGCTGATGCAGCACGGGATGCCATCCTCAACACCGGGGTCATTGCAGACAGGTGCAAGGGTGTTGTTCTGCCAAAGGCTGACCCGTTGCGGTTCCCTATCCCCGAGGGCTACGACCGTGAAAGCTACTGGCGCTACCTGCTCAAGAAGGGCTGGAACTACAGGGGCATCAACCGACTCAGCAAAGCTGAGAAAGCAAAGTATAAAGCGAGACTTGATCGTGAGCTTGAGGTCATTGAGGGGAAGGACTTTCAGGACTACTTCATGATTGTTAGTGACCTCGTGATCTACAGCAAGGAGACCGGCATTCCGGTCGGCCCTGCTCGTGGTAGTGCGGCTGCCAGCCTGGTCTGCTGGCTGCTGCGGATCACCGAGGTTGACCCGGTGTTCTTCGACAACCTTGTGTTTGAGAGGTTCATTGACCACAGCAGGGCTGACCTGCCAGACATTGATCTAGACTTTGACAGCGAGAGGCGACATGAAATCAAAGAGTACGCAGAACGAAAGTACGGGGCCAAGAACGTGGGCCTCATCGCTACGTTTACTTTCTTCAAGTCCAAGAACTCCCTTGACGATGTGGCGCGGGTCTACCGAATACCGCAATTCGAGGTCGACAAGATCAAAGATGTTCTCATCGAAAGGTCTAGTGGAGATCTACGGCCCAGTAACACTATTGAAGACACCGTGGCTCAATTTGAAGACGCAGGTGATGTGCTCAAGCGGTTCCCAGACCTCAAGCACAGCATGGATCTTGAAGGCAACATCAAGGGTTTGGGAGCGCACGCTGGAGGCCTCATCATCGCAAGCCAACCAATCGACGATGTGGCGGCTGTCTATAGAAAGAAAGTCAAGGACGTCAACAACGATGTAGTCGGCTGGGACAAGGAAGACGTAGAGCGCCAGGGTCTGATCAAGATTGACACGCTGGGCTTGAGCACCATGACCATGCTGGCAGAAGCACTGCGCCTGTTGGACATGAAGCTCGAGGACTTGTACGACATTCCCCTTGACGACGAACGTGTCGTGGCTGGGTTCCACGAGGCCGATGTGGTTGGCATCTTCCAGTTTGATGGCAGGGCTACCCGCAACGTGACTCGTGAGCTGAAGCCAGACACGTTCATGGAGGTTGCAGATATTTGTGCGCTGAGCCGCCCTGGTCCGCTGCACAATGGTGCGACGAGCGCCTACATCGCCCTGAAGCACGGTGTACGTGCTCCAGAGCCGGTGCATCCAATCCTTGATGACATCACCAAGGACACGCACTTCCAGATTGTGTACCAGGAGCAGATCCTGCGCATTGTGCGTGAGATCGGTAACTTTGACTGGACGGCTGCCGCCTACATCCGCAAGATCATCAGCAAGAAGCTGGGTGAGCAGGAGTTTGAGCGTCAGTTCGGCAGGTTCCTAGATGGTGCGCTCAGTCACGAGGGCATGACCGAAGAGATTGCCCGCGACGTTTGGAACCGTTGCATTACGGCTGGCTCGTATGCGTTCAACGCTGCGCACAGCGTCAGCTACGGAATGCTGGCTTGGTGGTGCATGTGGCTGAAGGTCTACCATCCTGAGGTGTTCTACGTCGCTAGCCTGGCCAAGCTACCCAAGGACAAGAACCTAGACTTGCTGAAGGATGCACAGCGCCACGGCATCACGGCCCTGCGCCCCAACCCGAAGAAGAGCGGGGTGAGCTGGTCGGTTGCTAGCAAGGGTAGGATCCGTGGTGGTCTGAGTCAGGTCAGCGGTATTGGCGAGAAGACCGCCGCCCAAATGATTGAACATCGGGAGCAGTCGCCGGTAACCAACTGGACCGATTACACGGCTGTTCGTGGCATTGGGCCAAAGACCATCGACAAGGTCTACGAGTTCGTAGAGCAAGACGACCCGTACAAGATTCAATGGCTGCGGAACCGGGTGGACAAGGTCAAGGATGCCTCCGTGCAACTCGGCTTGCCTGAGATCACGCACAGCAGCGAGGACGTTCCCTACAGCGCCGATGGCATCAACCATCAGGTCACGTGGGCAGGCGTCATCATCAGCAGGAACCTGAGAGATATCTTCGAGCTGCACTACAGTCGCACAGGTGAAGAACTTGACCCAGCAACGGTCAAGGACCCACACTTGCGTGAGTACGTCACCATGAACGGTGACGACGACACAGACATTATGACCGTTGCATTCAGTCGGTGGAACTACCCAAAGTACCGTCGCAGCATTTGGGGTGTAGACTTGGACCGAGACGTAGTTGTCGTCCAAGGTGTCAAACTTGGAAACCAAGCGCGTAGAGCAATCTACGCAGAAAGATTCTGGGTCGTGAACCCAGATGTAATCTAGGAAGGTAAGCAAATGACCCAAGAGATCATGAAGTATGCGGACGTCGCAATGTTCGACGCAGAGCCGCATGAAACGTGGACCACAGACCGAGGCGTGTTGCCGAAGGTCAGCCTGGTCTGGATGACGCACCGACCGCTGAGTGCGCTAGCCAGCTTCAACGAGATGTACGCAGGTCGGGTGATCCGTCACCTTGACGACGTCAGCCAAGAAGCAATGGACCAGGCCCTGAGCGACATGTCCAAGACGCACCTGAAGGCACCGCTTGAGAACATCAAGTTTCAGTTCCTGATTGAGGGTGTTGACCGCAGCTTCACGCACCAGCATGTTCGGCAGCGGACGGCGGTGTTCGCTCAGGAGTCGTTGCGCTTTGCGGTGCTGGACAACCTGAGCCAGGGCGTGAGTCTGCCGCCGAGCTTGCATGGCACCAACCCAGAGAACACCAGCGACCAGCTCGGCCAGAACCGTGCCCGGTGGGATGAGTGCGTTGCCAAGGTCCAGGACACGTACGAGTACCTGATCGCCAACGGTATGCCTGCTGAGGATGCCCGAGGGCTGCTGCCTCACGCAACGGCGACTCGCATCATGTATACGACCGACTGCCGGAACCTAGCTGAACATGCTGGTAACCGGCTCTGCACCCAGGCGCAGTTCCATTGGCGCAGCGTGTTCAGTCAGATCGTTGAGCAGATCGCCGAGTACGGCGAGATGAACGACCCAGAGTATGCCGGTGAGTATCAGGCCCTGAGCGACAGCCTCATGTGGCGACCGAAGTGCTGGCAGGTTGGCAAGTGCGCCTTCAAGGGTGAGTTTGATCGTCACTGCAACATCCGTGAGGAAGTTGATGGGCTGGAGAGTGACGGCATCCCGACAACCGAGTGGGACGACTACATTTCCACTGACTCCTGGATGTACGATCCGTCGGCTGCCATCATGAGCGAGCAGGGGGTTGAGCTGTGATTTACAACTTCAGCATCACCTTCAACAAGAAGCAGGGCAACTACCGCTACGAGCGCTTTGCGAACATCTCGGTGGCAGCGCCGCCAGAGTCTCAAGCATGGGCAGAACAGCAGGCTCGCAATAGATTCGTAGAGAACATGCCTGGGAGCGTAGAAGTAACTAGGGTTACGCTCGTTAGTCAATCAGGAGATAATCATGGAACAGATCTTGCGGCAGCTTCGCATCCGGCAGGTTCAACTACTAGCGCTGTTTGACAGCCTGGTGTTCATCCTGTTGGTGTTTGACATCGTCAACTGGACTGAAGCCCAAGTCGGTGCCATCACGGCGTTCAATGCGTTGCTGCTCGGCATCGTGATCGGTCCACAGCAAGTCAACCAGAAGCAGTTCGTTGACGAACTCAATGCTTTGGCTGCGCATCCGGCAAACGGTCCGGCCCCTAGCGAAGACGACGTCATTTAGATATACTGATTGGTATACTGATCTACGTGGATCCCCGTCCATGTGTGTGGCAGAGGCCCCGTCCTATATGGGCGGGGTCTCTTGCCTTGTCGGGGAGACTATTGGGCTGTCTGCCAGGAGCGCCACGGTGGCCCCTGCTGCGTCGCTGGCACCCCCGGTGAGGGTGTAGTACCGGACAAGCACTAGCTCTCGCCTACGGGCCTTACAGCGCCGCTGGTAGGTTCAGAGCTATTTGCCCTAGCCAATGCGTTTCTCGATGAACTGAGCGTACACCCGCTCACGTTCCATAGACTCAGCCACTAGCTTGCGCAGCTCTTCTTCGCTTTCCTCAACGTCACGATGAACCAGCCTGCCACTGACCACCATCCTTACGACGTAAGCCAGAGCGGCTGCGCTCATACCTGCGCTGCTGCCCGTTACCAGAAGACCAGTTTCGGCTCCGGTAGACATATCCACCTGGCCAAGAACAGCAATCAGGCTGCCCAGCGAAGTCGTCATCGCTGTGAAAGCGCCTATAAGGATTGCTCCTAGCCCGGTAGTGTTCATCGGTCTATTCCTGTAACAGGGATCAGGTTAACGTTGCTAGGGGTTCTTGTTTCCTGAACGCTAACTCATTGTGCAACTGAGAACAATCACACAATACGAATATCTTTGACAGTTCCTTGATTTACATCTACCGTCACCGAACCAGAACGACGGGCACCAGCACCAGCGATCTCCGCGTACTGCGGGCTGCCAGCGTCTTCGCTCGGGCACTGAATCCAAGTGCGAGGGCCAAGCCACTCACAGCGGAAACTGTGGAAGTGACCTGAAATCAGCAACTCTGCAGAGCCAATCGGGCGATGGTTCCCTGCCTGCTTGTCGTGCCATCCCTGAACTTTGCCCTGGCCACCGATCTGGTGGCCGTGGAACAAGCCCACCCGCAAGCCGTCTACCTCAACGCAGACCGTGAGGTCATTGCCAGGAACAGCCCACTGCACATGCTGGTACTGCTCCAGATCCATGCAGGCCCATCTGCAATCATCGATGGCAGCCACATCTACGTTGTCGCCAACAATGTGATCGCGCTTGCCGTGCCGGTTCTCTCCGTGGTTGCCAGGAACAGCCGCCACCGTGACAGAGTTCACCAGGGTGCTGGCTTTGTCAATGATGGCCATTGCAGCCTCACGCACCACGGCACGCTGTTCACGGTCGGTCATCTCTACCGTGTAAAGCTGCTGGCTTCCGTAATGGTTCGGGCTGCACGACTCAACGAGGTCACCACCGAAAGCAATCATGATATGACCAGGCTTGCCTGAGCGCCGCCACGAATCCTCAAACCGTGCGGGCAGTTCACCCAGGGACTGCAGAACATGTTCCACCGTGCCAGCCTTACCAACCTGCCAGTCAGACGTAGCCCACACTTGCCCGCCAGGAGCCTCTGTAAGCCCCTTAGAGCGCTTCCGACGCCTAAGCGCTGTGATTAGGTCGTCCAGGTCGCCAAACGCCTTAGAGCGGCGCACAGCGGTGATGCGGTAATACCAGCACCACTCTCCGGTCCCGGCCTTCTGCTGCCACTTACGAACCTGCAAGCTGCCAGGCTTGATAGCCCACTCGCCAGGATCAAGCTTCATCTCGGCGAGGATGCCTGCCTCGTCGGGGTCGATAGCTTCGGTCGTCGCAAGCCCTGTGTATTCTGCCTGCCCCGTCTCGTGGTTGATCAGGTGACCAGGTTCCCAGCCGGGAGGTGGCTTGTCAGGCCCGTTGTGATGTGCAGTAAGCCGAGTGAACTCTTCAGCCGCGGACATAATCTCGCCACCTGACTATCGCAGAGTAGCCAATGTCAATGCCGACTTCTCTGATGCTACGATGAATCGCCGCCAGGGAGGAGTGCGGTTCGCTTAGCGCTTCAGTGATTGCTGCTAGTAGTTCTGGGTCGTTCTGCTCAAGCTGAGAAATGACGCTGGTATAGCTGTCCCGCCTAGTCGGCTGTATCCCCGACTTGAACTCGTTTGCTTTCGTCATCTTGAGCCCCCGTTTCCCGCTCTTGAACTAGCTTCTGATTCTGGATTGTGAGCACGCAAATCTCCAGCTCCTTGGGGAACCGGGTCTGCATGACTGCGATAACTTCTTCCGGTGTGACATTCACGTGGGGCAGCATAGCCCACAATCACGCTTCAAGCGCAGCTACCCGAGCCTCAAGGTCTTCAATGCGTTGCACCGCAGCTTGCAAACCAGCAGTCAGAATTGCGTCCCATTGACCAATCGGCAAATGCCGAATGTTGTCAGTACCCTTCGTCATAACTAGCTCTGGGAACTGAACCTCAAAGTCGCTAGCCATGAAGCCAACAACAGCAGGATCAGGTTCATCAAGCTCTACGATCTCAAGGTCATCTTCGCCGTTGCCGTCACTCACAAGGTTTACAGTGTGAGTGTGCTCGTACATCGTTGGGTCGAGCGCCATCAGCTTGGCCAAGATGTCGTCGCTGTCAAGGCTCGTCAGCTTGGTCTTCAGGCGGTCGTCAGAGATGCCCTGCCAGTCGCCTGCACCTGTGATCTTGGCAGCGTCGCCGTCTGCATAGAAGATGAATCGTGACGAACCGCCCGTGCCTGAAAACACAATGATGCCAGATGACCCTGACAAAGTTTCACGACGGATTTCCGAAGCAAGCGAGCCGCCGTACACATAGAAACGACGTGCCGTGTTCAGCGAGGTTTGACCAACGGAAAGCACATTGTTCGTGCTGATACCACCGTCAAGTCGGAAATATCTAGGCGAATATATGTTCTTGGCAGTTACCTGGTTGATCCGCAACCAAGTCGTGTCCTGACAACCAATCTCACCAATACGAGTCGTGCCGTTGTAAAACTGGATGTGGTCAGAAACGTTGTTGTCTGCCTTGTAGATGCGAATCTCGTGATTACTGTTAGTACCATTACCAACGTCAAGGCGAGCGTTCAACTGCAATTCGCCCGTCATGGTTCCGCCAGTTAGTTGCAAGTACCGAGCGTTAGACTCCGACTCGGTGTAATACCGAGTGTCGTGCGTATGCGAATCGTTGGCGACAGTCACGGTCAACGTCTCGGTCGTATCCGAACCGTCAAACACAACGGAACCGCTAGCGTCGCCAGCCAAAGACAGCGTGGTGGCCGCCGACCACTTGGTCGCCGTAGCAGCATTGCCCGAAGTGTCCTGATTGCCTGCCGTGTTTACCCCAGGCAGGTTGATGTTTGCCGTGCCATCAAACGACACACCACCAATCGTCCTAGCCGTCTCAAGCGCAGTCGCTGTGGCAGCGTTCCCGCTGATGTCGTTAGCGAGTGTTCCGTTGGGAACATCGTTGGTACGACCCGCACCAAGAACAACGATCTCTCCGGTCGTGGCGTGAGAGCGCACAACCCTGCCAATCTTCTGCACGAGGTCGGAGGCACCGGTAGGGCGAACATTCGTCAGAGCACCAGCAGTGGTAGAAACGTAAAGCTCGTCGTTGACTGCATAGGCAGACGTATTAACTTCAGTGATGACTCCTAGCAGCGTGGCATCACCGGTCTGGCCGTTACTGAGATCCTGATTGAGCAAACCCAGCGCAGGCATAGTTGATGATGAGTCTGCGTCAGAAGGAGACACCTCAACCGCTCCAGAAGCACCAACTGAACCGGTCGCGTAAACAGGACTGCCTTTGGTGAGCGCAACGCCAGAAGTGTTCTTGACCTGAAGATGCACCGGACCATTGAGTTCCTCGCTGGCACCTCCTGCATCAAGGGAGACCTCGCGCTCAAGGATGCTAACGCGGTCGCCAATGTCAATGATGCTGTCTTGAATCTTGTCGCCAGCGAACATGTTACTGCATCTCAACTTCCACGGTCTCTACCCCGCTGCTGTCAAGGCTGATGACAATGTTCTCAACCTTGAGCGTGGTGTCAATGTCTAGCCTGCCGCTCTTGACCCGAACAGGGAACACATCTCCAAGCCAGAGCTTGTCTTTGCCGGTCCACCATCCTTGGCGAAGCTTGATCTTGTAGTGGTACTGCCGGGTGTTGACTTCGTCAAGCAGGTATTGAGTTCTACCGTCATTGACTGCTTGAGTGGCTACGTCAGGCCAGCTACGCGTGATCTCCCAGCGACCCCGAGAGTCAGTTGCAATGTCAGAGGCTGCGATCTCCTCAGGGCTCAAGAACCCCTGACCCATACCCAAGACAAAGTTGCCGAAGGCATTGCCCTTGAGCTGACGCTTCACGCTTGCGATAGCACCGCCGAAGTCAAGCGGCTCTGTCTTCGTAGAGCCGCGACTGGGAGCGTAAGTGTTCAAGTTCATGTTGGCGTCGATCTCCCAGTCAAAGCCGTCGTCTGCTTCTGCGATGACGTCTACTGCCTGAGTGAAGCTCATGCCCAAGCGCCAAGTGAAGTCCCTGGCCGCAACGGTGTCCTGAGTGCCTGCGCTGATACCTTCGTTGCCGTTGGTCTCTGCTTGAAGCGTTGCCAGCAGGCTGTTGATCTGGCTGACTGGTTCTACACCGAGATAGCCCAGCGTGTAGCTAGACTTGATCAGTCGGTGCTGCATCCGACCCCGGTAGTCCAGGGCCGCCATGTTGACATTGTGCCTGCCACCGATGTCGTCATTGCTAGGCCCAATACGACCGCGGAACAGTAGTTCCTTGTCCCGGTAACCCTTGAGATCGTGAACCATCTCAGTGACTGACTCTGTGCGAGAGTCACGACCGTCCATCTTCCATGTGACGGTTGCTGGCCCACGACGCCTGAACGTGATCTTGCGACTCCTCATGAAAGGAAGCTGGTAGGTATTGGCAGCGCCATTACCACCAGTAAAGATCCACGCCATGACTCAGGTCTTGATCAGGTAGCTGAGTGCGACGTATGGCTGCATGTTGGTGTGAGCCGTGCCGCTTCCCTGAGAGCTAATGCTGTGCTTGTGACTAGCCCCACCGTTGGCGCTTGTTCCGGAAACGGTGTGAGTGTGACCGGTGTGGGTCGAGACACTACCGGTGATGGTGTGAGTGTGCGCACCAGCAGAAGCAGTCAGCAGCGGGCTGCTGGTATCAGCAGAAGAGATTTCACTTGGGCTACGACCAGCAGGTTCTCCGCTCAGGCGGGCGAAGGTATCGGCCATCTCGTGAAAGTGCGTGCCATTTGAGGTCGTTGCTAGAGTGCCCTGATTGTGAGTGTGACTACCACCCGAATCAGCAGAGTAAGATCCTGCGCCGTGATTGTGGGTGGCCGTAGTGTTCCCGGTGTCACCTGAGTGATCGTGCGCAGGCATCTCAACAACGGTAAGGGCCACTTCTTCCTGCCCGCCGCCTGCACCCAGGGTCTGACCGATAGTCAGGCGACCGGCATCACCGTTGCCCATGTCGTCAATGCCAACAGGAACACGACCGCGCAAGTCAGGCAGGTTGAACGTGGTGCTACCATCACCAGAACCGTAAGTGGTTCCGCAAACTTCCCACAGGCTTGCGTAGGTCGTGCGGCTGACTGCGCTACCATCCGCACGCAGATAGCCAGCAGGCAGGTTCGCGCTATTGCCGCCAGCCCAAGGCATGATGCTGCCAGTCGGCGTGGACTGAACATCAGACCGCATATCTTCAGCGGTGCAGTCGCTGCCAACAGTCGCCGTGCTCGGAACCAAGACCCAGTAGAGCAACAAGAAGCTGTCGGGGATGGTTGGCTTGGTCGGAGAAGACCCACTAGAACCGTCAACCGTGTCAAAGATGACATTGTCACCTGCGGGACCAGTTGCGTTCGGGTCTTGAACCTGAAGGCCAACAGCGACGTACTTGCTATCGCTAGCTGGTGCAGTCAGGGCCACATTGGCGCTAGCGTCACTGAGGACTGCATACCGACCCTGGTTGGTTTGATCGTCGCCCTGAACAATGGCCTGCCCAGCGGCAAGGTCAATGCTGAGAGTTCCTGTGCTGAGCTCGCCCTTGAAGGCAGCCAAGCCAACGACGCCTTCACCGTTGGTAAGCCCCTCAAGGATCTGGCGATCAATGCGTGCCGCATAGGTCACGTTCTGTAGCCAGTTGCCGTAAATGGTCATGAGTCTGGGTCTCCCTAGATGTAAGCGTGACGGTACTGAACCGTACACTTGGAGGCGGCTGTAGAGGTGGTGGGCTGGAAAGCAAGAATGTTCACGCCTGACTGTAGCCCCCACCACTCGCTCGTGGTGAGGTCTAGATCTGGCATCCTGCTCTGGTCGCTTTGATTCAGGATAGTACGGTTGACGGTATCAATCGTGATGACCTCACCAGCCGCCACAGAGAGCGACGGGAACTCAAAGCTTTGTCCTGTCGTCACGTTGTCGATCACCGGATTGGTGCATTCTCCGAAGATCTTGATGATAGGCCAAGCTGTCACGCTACCCAAGTTCTCAATGTTCGCACTACCGATTGGATCACTGGCGGGGTAGGTCCGGTCAAACGTCAAGTCGTATGCGCGACCACTTTCGGTGCCACCCGCAGTTGATGGATTGATGGTCTTAGTGATCAGCTCGCTGGACTCGATCACACCCTTGGCTGCGATCAGGCTCAGATTGAAGTAGATACGGTTGTGAGCTTGAACCGGGCGACTGACGTTGCCCGCACGGAAGCGGACGCAACGAGCGTCAGCGCTGGTCTCGTCGTTGAGCTGCCAGTGGAGATAGCTGCGTGCGCTAGGAATCATGTGAGCCATGATCCGGTTTAGAACTTGGTGCCTGGGCAGAGCCCCATCGACGATCATGCCACGCAGGCTCACCCGGCGAGCATCGTGATAGACGGTGCTGTCGATCACACCGCTTGCATCAACGTAGGGGTCGGTGACCTCACGGATCGCTGGGAAGCCAGGGTCAAGCTGACTGATGATGATCTGGTTGTCTCGGTTGAGATCAACCCGTGGGATTACGCCGTTGTCGTCGTCGCTAAGGTAAATCATGACCGTGAAGCAATCTCAAACTCGATGTTCTCAATGAACTCTCTGACGTCGTCAATCCCGCTGAAGTACATGTCCCCTTCGATGATGATAGCACCTTCGCCGCCACCAATGGCATTCCCCAATGTTGGCAGGGTTCCGCTCACGTTGCCGACAAAGCTGCCAGACACTCGCTCTACCGCACTGATGGCATCTAGGTTGCTGGTCAGTTGTGCAAGGTCGCCTTGCTGATACATCCGCTCAATGGCCTTTGCCATCGGCAGGCTGCTGGGTCCACCTGCAAGCAGATCCTGAATCAGTACCGGACTGACTCCTGCTGAGCTGAGGCGCTGCACAATGCCGTACCACTCAACAGCGTCACGAGCTTTGCGTTCGTAGTAGGCGGTGAGCTGGTTTGTGCTCACGAACCCAGCGCCAGAGAAGTCACTTAGGCGGTTGCTTGTAACCTCAGCAGGGGAAGACTCTTCAAGAGCGACCTGCTCGGCCTGCTGAATCAATCGCCAGGTAGCAGCCCACTCTTCGCTGAACTCTTCAAGACCTGCCAGCCTGTCGCGCAGGATAACGAGGTAGTCAGAGGTGCTAGTCGTGCCGATCTCATACTTGAGATCCTCAATACGCTGAGTCTCACGCACCGAGGCTGCCTCATCTGAGGTGATCTGGTCTTGCAGATTCTGGATCTCACGCCAGTAACTAAACCACTCATCGGTGAACTCTTCTGTGCCATCCAAACGGTTCTGCAAGAACTCAAGGTACTGGTCACGCTCCAGGTCACCAGTGACGAACCGAGTGGACATGAGGCGGTCCTTCTCGAAGATAGCCTCCTCAGCAGCACGCTTCTCCTCCTCGGCACGGTCTTCTGCTTCGCGCACGCGCTCTTTGTCAAACTGATCAAGCTCAGACCACACTCGGGTGTAGTCGTTACTGAACTCGTCAAAGATACCAAGCAGCGCCCGAAGTCGATCTTCGTACTCTTCCTGAGTGATGGCACCAACTGTCAACTGGTTGGCGCTCAGACCAAGGATCGCCTGGGGGCTGGGAATGCCACCCCCACCGCCGCCAACTCCCGAGGTAGCACCTGGCTGCCGATCGAAGATGTCAGGTCGGTCAATGTTGATACCGCCGTTGGCAAAGCTCATGATCCCGAACTCTTTCAGGACCTGCATCAGCACAGGCATGGCGGTAGCACGCTTGTTCTTGCCGAGCGGAATGTAAGCCTCGCCACCGGTCTCCGGTTCGTTCCAGATACGCATCGGGCCGCCACGGGCGATGGTCGGGTAGTGACCACCGTCAGCGTTGTAGACAGATCCGTAGCCTGGAAGCTGGGTCGGGTCGGGTGGCAATGTCGGACCGGTGAACTGCGGGATGCGACTGAACGCTGACTCGAACAGTCGCATCTTGCGCTCGAACTCGCTGATGTCAAGTCCGATGCTGGGCTCAACCTCAAGGTCGTCGATGCGCTCAAGCTGTTCTTCTACAGAGTCCAGGTCGTTCTCGTCCTCGTCAAGATTGTTATCGAAAGCGAGAAAGATGTCTGGGTTCTCTGCAATAGCCTTGAGCGGCTCAAGGAAAGCGTCTGCCTGCTCCTCGGTCAACTCCAGCGTATCGAACAAGCCCTCGAGTTCTCCGATCTGGTCTTGGATGTAGGCAGCCAGCTCAATGCCGGTCAGGTTCTCTTGCGACTCAGCCCAAGCCTGAGTCTGCTGAATGACACCGCCGATAAGTCCACGGAACTCATCTCGCAGTCCGATAGCCTCGTCTGAGAAGTTATCGAAGTCCATTGCCTCGGCAAGGCTTGTTCCCCCTTCCAGGTCAATGATTGACTGCGCGATCCCGTTGATAAGGCTGTTGACATTGTCGGTAGCTTCATCGAAAGCAAAGCTGTCGTCGATGATGTCGCGGAAGATCTGATTGAGCAGGTCAAACTTCTGGGCAACAGTTGTTGCCTCGTCGCTTAGTTCAATCAGTTGCAGAGCCAGCCTGCCACTAGCCGGGTCGGCTGCGGTGAGTGCCTGCTCATAGGCAACCACTTCATCGGCGATCCTGCGGATATCCTCTGCGGTTGCTGTGCCACCGTAAATGGCACTGAGATCAACACCAGCGGCTGAGCTGATTGCAGCAATCTGAGCATCGCTCAAGTCTTCAGTCGACCTGAGGATAGCGTCTTGCCCTTCAAGAACCTTAGTGGTTCCGTCTGAAAGCGTGATGAGGCTGGCGCCGTAAGACTCACCGAACATGTCGACTTCGCCACGAGCCTCTGCAACACCTGCGCGAATGGTGGCGTATGCCAGGTTGCTCCGCTGCTCGTATTCGATGAGCACCTGCATGGCTTCGGCCTCAGCCTGGGCTTTCTCAGCAACTGGGTTGCGACCAATGATGCCGTCGTCGCCACCGAAGATACCAAAGCCAGGCAAAGACTGACCCGTGACGATCAGTCCAACTGCGTCGAGGAATCCAAAGGTTTCGTTCTTAAGATCTGTTACCTGCTGCCGCATCCTCTCGAGAGCAGCGTCAGCTTGGTCTAGCTGACTTACGTTGAAGCTCTCACGCATGGAATCCGCGAGCCCGTTCATTGCGTCTCTGGCGGCAAGGCTGTTCTTACGGATATCCCATAGGACAAACGCAGCCAGGACGCCTGTAGTTGCGAACCCTGCAAGGCGGGCAGCACCAGTTCCGGCGGCTTTGCCGAGACCCATCATGCCGAGTCTCGCAGTGCTTGTGATGGTTGATAGTGGACCCATCTTTGTGGCGGCAACACTGGCAGCAGTTCCAGCCTTTGCCAGACCTGCGGCGGCGACATTGCCAGCAGCACCCAGGCCCGTAGCTGATGCCGCAGCTCTGCTGAAAGATTGCGACAGCAGGTTCATGCCCGTCTGCCAGATGATCTGCTTTGCAAACAGTGCGATGAACACGCCAGAGACAATCAGGCCGACCGCTGCAATGGCAGTCATCACTGCGATGGTTTGCTTGACCGGTCCGGGTAGTGCGTTGAATCCTTCTGCCAGCAGTGTCGCTAGCTCTACCATCTTGGTGATGACAGGGATCAGTGTTTGCCCGATCTCAATGGCAAAGGCGTTCATGTTGTTGCTGAGGATTCCCATTTGGAAACCCAAGCCTTCGGCCTGAACAGCGAACACATCGGCGGCAGCTCCGGCCCTTTGCGATTCGTCTGCGACCTGACCAGCCACCTCTGCGAACAACTGACCTTCCTGTGCCATGAGCGCAAGCGCACCACGACCAGCACGGATGTCGTTGAACAAGTCTGTGACCTGCTCAACTGAGCCGCCAGTCTCCCTCTGCAGAATGGCCATAGCTCCAGCCAAGCCCTCGGTTTGTACCATCGAGAGACCCGAGCTGTAACCGAGATCTTCGATAACTTCCGCGAAGGCTTCGCTAGGGTCAATGAAGGACTGCATCACACGAGCCAGGGCAGTAGATGCCTCTGATGCGTTGATGCCTTGCAGCGTCATCGTGGCGATTGCAGCGGCGGCTTCGTCCGCAGCGATGCCAGCGGCGGCGGCTGTAGCAACCCAATCACCGACGGTCACTGCGAGTTCTTCGAATGTAAGAACACCGACGTTCACAGTCTGGAACAAGATGTCACTGATGTCAGTAGCTTCGCTTGCTTGAAGACCGTATGCATTCAGGATGGCAGCGATAGCACCTGAGGAAACCTCTGCTTGCGTAAGACCTGCCGACGCAGAGATAGCAGCAGCCTCAAGGATCTCTAGCGCCTCGGCACCCTGGAAACCGCTACTGCTAATGTCGTAAAGACCTGCTGCGAGAACTTCAGCGCTCTGCGGAACTTGGCGGGACAGAGCAATAACTGCTTGCTGTGTTCTCTCGAACTGGTGCGCAGACTCACCAGCGATACTGTTCACATTCAGCATCTCACGCTGGAAGTCAGACGCTTGCTTGGTGGCAAAGCCCAGGCTGATAGCCATGCCTGTGCCGGTAGCTGCCATCTTCTGACCGAGGCGCTTGGTCTTGCGCTCAACCTCGTCAATGGCCATGCCAACGGTGCCGAAGGCTTCTGCCAAACTAGAAGCAGTTACCGTGAACTTCTCAATGGAGGTCTCTGCCTCCTGCATCGCCTTGACAAAGTCTTTGGCGTCACCGGTAATCTTGGCTGCGATTTGTCGCTTCACAGTTTGTCCCTGTTCTTGATGAGACCAATGGTGTACCGGCGATCAGTGTGACCGTCTGGACCCTTGACTTCTTCGTGCTTCTCGTGAAGAGTCTCGCATCCTAGGCAGCGATGAGCCGTAGCTATGTAGGGTTGAGGTTCTAGGTGCTTACCTTCTTCATCTAGCCATTCGTCAGGAATTGTACCGCAACTGGGACACCTGACTGCTTTGGCCTGAAGCCAGGCTAGCGCAAGGTCTTGGTCCTGTTCGTCCCAAGTTAGAAATTCGCTGTAGGGAATCCCGAGCGGGACCACATAGTCAAGGACTCTCTTGACTCTGTGATCCTTTAGGAGTTTCCCAGTTCAACCCTTGAGGCTGCAACATTGCAGGTCATCGCAGCAGCGAACAGCTCTTGAATCTCGGTCGTGTTGAACGAGCCATCTGCCAGCCACTCTGCAAGCTCTTCCTCAGGAGCCTCAGGCTCAATCATGCAAGCGACGATGAGTGCAACTGGGAAGGTCTCTGGGTCCCAAGTTAGTTGCTGTGAGTCTTCTTCTGAGATCTTACCAGCGTCGACCAGCTCACGAATCCGTTCATCAGTCATTAGATGATCGGTCATGAGCTGGTCGTAACGCTTGTAACCAAGAGAGCGGAACCTGAACTTGATGCTCTCATTTAGAAGCTGCTTCTCGGACTTCTCAACTTGAGTCCGCAAATCCTCAAGTTCTGTCCGAAGACTCTCGTCTGTGGGTTTGGCGTCACTCCGGAGTTTGGCTTTCTCCATGTTCGTGACAAGACCGTTGTGCTCATCTTTGAGCCCTAGGTCGGTGACCAGTCTAACGGACCTTTCGACTGGCTTCTTCTTGCTGCGCAAGTGGTCGAGAGTTGCTGGCTTCTTAGGTGGCATCTGTTCTATTCCTATCTCTTTCTAACGACCACTAGGCAGCGGTCGTGCCTTCCTGGGGAACAGCGGTGATCGCAAAGTCCACACGGAACTGCGCCGCTTCGTTACCAGCACTGTAGAGGCGCGGAGCCGCGGAAACCGTAACGGGGAAGGCCTCGTACTCGTCGGCAGCAGCAGGCGAAGCGCCCGCAAGACCGGCGTAGTAGAAGAGGACGTACCCAGCAGTACCCTTAGCCAGCGCATCCTTGATGGTGGTGGAAGTGTCGTCTTCGTAGAAGGTAAGGGACGACTGGTCAGCCGTGTCCTCGCCCGTGATCTGCGAGACGAACTGGTTGTCCATATCCGGAGTGGAAATGGGGTTGTTGGTGAAGGCGAAACCGCTCACATCAGCGAGTTCAGACCCAAGCTCCGTACCAGCAGTGACCTCAGCAACCGTTGCGGCGGTAACCGAGGAGATCGTGGGCACAAAGTAGACCTTGGTGACGCCCTTGCGCATGAAACGTGCCATGCTCTATCCCTTCAAGTTGGGAATGGTCCGTGGTAAATATTAGATCTTGTAGAACTCAGCTACCCGAAGTCTTCTTCTTAGTTGACTTCTTGACGTAGCCTTCAGAGACTGCTTTGTCGAGAATCTCGCTACCGACCTCGTCCTCTCCAAGATCTTCAACTGCCTCGGCAGCAGAGCCGTAGCCATCTGTCTCGATGACCTCGTCAATAGTGGACTTGCCGACAGGCACCCAGCCACGACCTTTCCAGTATTTGTCATACGAGCGTGCAGGAACAACCATCGTCCCCTGCGTCTCTGCGTTGCGGATAGCGATCTCGCCATTGCGAACTTTACGGTGATGCGACATTAGGCTGTTCCCTCTCTGTGAAACACGAGCGTTAGGTGTCCGGTCCAAAGACCCGACTCTTCGACAACTATATCAGTGGTCTCTTCCAACTGCTGGTAAAGGCAATTTGTGAAGTCATGGTTCAACAGCGAGTCCTCAACTTTGTCAACGCCCCAACTGCACTGTTCTAGTGTAGTGGCTGTGACCGTAACTTGAACATTGTCTTGCCGGATGGCTTGGTCCAAGCCCATCGAGGACTGCCTGATCCCGTTGTATCCCAGGTAGTGAACAATGAAGTAATGATCATTGGTGCCAGGTGTATGCGTGTCACCGTCGGTTACTTCGCCCAGGCCAACGGGCCAGTCAGACGCCACGCTTTCGAGCCTAGCTTTGATCTCAAGGAGAAGTGCGTTGATGCTCATTTGTCCGTCCATTCAGCCATGACTGCATCCATGCTCTTGAAGAAGAACTCCTGGGTCTTCTCAAACGCTGGCCTGAAGTGCGGGAAGGGTGGCTGGTTGTAGTTACGACCGAGGCTGTCCCGACCACTGAAACCATACTCAAGTCTCCAGGCTGCTGGATGGTCCGATGCAACGACCGCTACTTGCTGCCCCTGCTTACCACTAACAATCTTGGCTCCCCAGCTACTTCTGTATGCGTTGGTGATGACCCTCGGACCGGGCCTACCACTTGCGTTCTTTCTAACTGCTTCCAAGAGCATTAGAGAACTTTCCTGCGTGACCCGGTCTGTCTGCTTCATGAAGTCTTTGCGGGCTTTGTGGTCTAGCTTCTTCTTCCAGAGCCCCATCTCTCGGTCACCAAATGCAATGGATACGCCCAGAAAGTTCTTCCCGGCCATTAGGCATCCACCTGATAGTCCTGCAACACCGCTTGGATCTTGCGGCCAACAGAGTAAGTTCCGTGAACCTCTTGCTGCACGACCAAGACCTTGCCTTCAAGCTGAGGGCTGCGGGTACAGGTCGTAACGTGGATGATGTCCTTCTTGACAATACGACCGATCGCATCATTGCTTGGAATGCGTACGACGTATGGGGTTTCGTCACGGGTCTGACCGCCAACTTCAACGGCACGTTCCTCGACCCTACCGTTGCTGATCATTGCCTTGCCGGTGTAGACAACCGTGCTAGCGGCAGCATCGTAGGTTCCTGTTGCAGAGTTGAAAGTTGCAGTGCTGCCTGCTGACTCTCGCTCAATGCGAACAGCGTCAACCATGAGATCTTCAATCTGATTCTCTACTGGGTCAAGGTTGATCGCCATCGAGTGCTTCTTTCAGGAGTGCAACTACGTTTGCTACTAGATCCTCGGTGTCGCCCCACTCCATGCTACATGCTGCACTGTGAAGCCTGCTTGTGTCTAGAGCGTCAAGGAACTCAGAGCCGATGCCCTGTTGTACCATTGTTACATCAGATTGCAAGTTCAACTCGACATCCGGCTGCAACAAGATCGCCACCTGATTGAACTGTCCCTTAGTCAGCTCAATGTGGATACCCATGATCTTGCTGGTGATATCCTCGCCGTCGACGAGAACCTGGGCATCGTGCATACCGTGCCCGCTAGTAATTCTTACCTCAGTCATCGAGCAAGCTATCGAAGTCTGGAATCTCTTCGTACATGATGCCGTTGTCCTGTGGGTCTTCTTCGTTGGGCCAGGGCTTGTCATGAACGAAGTCGTTCATCAAGATGTCAACTGGAATGGGTCGTTCGCCGAATGCCTTGCAGAATGCAAAGCCGGTGAGCGTATTGATCGTGCTGAGGTGTGAGCAATTAGCGCACTGAAACACTGTGTAGGTTGTTGGCATTTTACAGATCCTCTCTTGGGATTGGTCGGATCCCGTCTCTGAACCCGGCGAGCAGTATCTCTAGGTCCCACTCCAGAATTTCTCCCGAACCAACAGCATCCTCATAGCCATCGTACAGCGCGACGACCGTCTGGTAAATGTAGCGAGCAATCGGCCTTGCCTTTTCACCTTTGATGGCACCTTCTGCAAAGGCCTCTGCGAAAGCTTCCTTCCAGCTCGCTGACGAGTAGGTGCTCTGATACTTACTCAGGAAACTGCGCACTAGGAACGTGAAGTCATCGCCGTACTTTCGGAACAATGCCTCACGGGCTGCACCCTTTGGGAAATTAGGGTGCTGAAGGATTGCATCGACCAAGATCTGTGCGGCAGGGTTCACAGTTCTCATGCGCTCAGGGTCACGAAGATCCCAACCACGCATGGGAAACCAGTAATCTGCCGAGTCGTCTCCCGGGCTGCCTACGACGTCACCCCTGAATGGGATACGGATCCCATTCTTCGCCCGGTAAACATCGTTGATCCAGTGATGAACTGTGTGCCCAAACTCGTGGAACTCAATGTGCTGTGCATTGTCGTTGGTTGAGTACCAACCAACCTTGAACATTCTCTTTACGTTGTCACGAGTCCTACTGTTGAAATACAGAATGCCATCAATGAACTTCTCCCCAAGGCTAAGTTCAATACCACTAGGGTCTACGTATCCAGGTGGCACGTAGTCAGCCGGTGCGAAAGCTGCATGAAACTCGCTACCCTTGATGAACACAGTCGACCTACCACCGAACTGAATCTGGGTAATGGTTGATGCGATACCAGGGAAGCGCTCCTCAAACTTTGCGAAAGCTTCCGCTAGCCGCTTCCTTGTCAGCGGGTCGACATTAGCTAGATCTACCTGGCGAGCCTGACCATAAGGCGTAACAGTCCGGATGCCTTCAGGGCTTACACCAATGGGTAGCCCAGCGTCATCCAGAGTCTCTACTGAACGAATGGTCTGAGCATCCAAACCCATGCGAAGCCTGAATGTACCATCGGTGACTTCCCAGGTCATGCGACGGTTCTGTGCTATGTAAGTCACCTTGTTGAGCAGTGTTACGAGTTCCTCAACTTTGCCCTCACCGATCAAAGGCTTGAGAACAGCCTCAACCCAGGACCGAGGGTCGCGGCTAGTGGTAATACCAGCCCGCCAGGCTGTGCGGAACACTTCTTTCCAGGACTCAGTGACCTTCTTGATATCTTCTGCGTTTGTGCCAGCCCTACCGTAGGCAGTCTCAATCAGTTCTCTGTAGACAGCAAACCAGCCCTGCGTATGCATGGGACTGGTTGCTTCTTCTAGCAATGGGGCAACCGTGAGCCCTTGGCCCTCGTAGTAGTCGGAGATCCTCTTGTAGATAACCTCTGCTTGATTGCTGATCCTGGCAAGTAGATCCTGCTTGCGCACCGGGTCAACATCCAGCCCGAACTTGAACCCGTTCCTAACAATCTTTAGCTCACGGAACTTCTGCTGCTCTGCGTAAGCCTGTGCAATCAAGTTGATTGCCTCTTCAGGATTTGGATTGGTGGTCATGGCACGCTGAGCCTGAGCCATGTATGTGGTGATTCTAGCAACCCTACGGTAGTCAGGACCGAAGTAAACTCGGAACGTCCTAGCCAACGCAGCAATCTCATCTGGCTTCAGGCTCAACGTCTTGCCGATACGCATCCAAGACCAGCCCATAGCCTTGAACTCTGCAAACGTAGACATGAACTGTGTTTGCCTAATCAGGTCGTTGATGCTTAGGTTCTGGTAAAGCAGAGCTAAGTCGTCAGCGTTCCTGAGAGGAACTACGTTTTCGCCGTTGATCTGATTGAGAACAGTCTTGAACCTAATACCAATGCGGTCAATCCCTGGGTTTAGTCCCGTGGGTAGATTGAACCCGCCGAGTTCATTGACGTTGGCCCAGCCGCCGGTGGCAATACTGATCTCTTGACTAATGCTGCGGATGCGGATACCATCCACAAAGTCAACTGCGTTCTGCTCACCTCTTGGAATCTCCAAGCCCGTTTCAGGATCAAACCGGCGCTGCATCATCACGTTGGCCTGGCCAGGAGCCAGCTTGCCACGGTTCAGGCGAGCTTCGTACCTGAGGGCACGAGCGCCAGGAATATCCTTAGGGATGACTCGCAGCACCGGCAGTGGTCGTTTCCAACCGTAGGCAGGGTCCCAGCGGAACCCTAGGCGCACCATACCCTGCGGGTTGATCGTGAAGTGATGCAGGATGCCTGGTCGGTAGCCCAACCAGCGAATCAGCTCCTGCCTGGTCTTCTTGCGAACAACCGCCGTGAAGATCGTATCCTTCTTGCCTTGCAGGTACTGCTGGAGGTCGTACTGGCTGCCGCCACGGGCAAGAACTTCTGCAATCAGGTTGCCACGATCTAGGTGACGCCACTTGTTAACAATGGTTGACTCTGCCCTGATGACGCGAGTGGTCCACGTATAGCGAGCGCCGAACAGGTCGGCACGGTTGAGGTAGCGACCCAGCCTTGGGAAACTGACCTCACCGCGAGAGACGATGCCCCGAGCATTGATGAAAGCCTGAACATTGTCGGCTGCGTCTGCTAGGTCTGCCAGTCTCTCGTTGATCTCTCGAGCCAGCTTGTTGGTAGTGTTCTCCTGAACAACGTCACGCAAGAACCTTGTGGCTATGCGTCCACGAACACGGTTGGCAATTCTCTGAGAGTTGCCACCAGGGTTGGCATTCGGCAGGTAGCGCTCAAGGAATCTTTCGTATGCTTCGCGCAAATCATCCCGAGAACCTGGCGGTTGGATTGCGTTCAACTGTTGCAGGATGTGACTGCCGTACTCCTGCTCGATTGAGTTCAGGATATTCAGTTCTCTGTGCGTGAGGTCAGCACGAATACTGATCTCTCGCAAGTAGTCAAAGTCACCAGCCACTTTCTGCAACTGGCGTGCGTTCAGATCCTCCCCGCCAGAGATGATAAAGCGCAGCCAATCATCCATTGATGACACTTCACCACTCTCAAGGAACTCATCGATCTGCGCTGAGGCAATGTCAAATAGCTCGTCTTCAGTTAGGGGCACCTCGGCAAGTGTCCGGCGCAGTAGATAGTCGTCAATGCGGTTCTGCATGTCGGACAAAGTCTTGACGCCTTGCCTGGCACCGTTGAACACAAACCTACGGAAGTCAGCGTCAAGAGCCAGGTCAAGCAGGATCTGGTTGGTGTTGATCTGCGCAATGTCGCGAGCCTGAGCAGCCGACAGCTCACTCTGAATACGATCTCTAATTGCTTGCAGCCTGCTAGACCGATTGTCTGGAGCAGGAAGGTCAGGGCGAGGAACAAACGTGCGGGTGCAGTTCGGGTGTGCTACAAGGTAGCGCTTGCAGTCATCCGCGTTGAGGATCTGGCCGTTGGCAATGTCACCGTCGTCATGGCTGGTCAGACCACATCCAGGTCCGTCTACAACTTCGAATGCACCAACGCCTTTGGTCTGGGCACCACGGATGACTCCCAAGTTGTAGCTGGACTGGGCTTCAGTTCGCACGACTGAGTCCATGTATTTGCCGTATGGCTGCCTGCGCCCATCTTTGTAAACGACAGCAAGCGCACGCTTGTTCCTGCTCTTCTCTGGGAACTGAGTCGCGTACTCTTTGTTCTTACGCCAGGAGCCACGAATGTTACGGCGTGCTTCTGTCTTCGCCCTCTCCATTGTCGTGCGGACACGGTTTCGCCTTCTGCGGAGTGCAGCTTTGTCAGCAGCAGTGAGAACGTAAGCGTTGTCGTCAGCGCCGGAAAGCATACCGGCCCTGAAGATATCTTCTAGGTCTCTATCAATGAACAGATCAATGTCTGCCTGGGTGCCGTTGATAGATCTAATCAACCGACCCTGCGTCGTGGCCCAGTTACGGTTCTTGCCACGGACAGATACCATCCGTGACATCTCAAACTCTGAGAACGCATCGATCTGGTAGAACCGGCGACGGATGCCTCGGGTGAAGATCTCTCCCTCAGACTCTTCGGGGTATGCCATGCGCTACCTCAGCGTCGGTCGTGTGATCCTCCGGACCTGTGCGCCGAGGGTAGTTGGCTCTTCAAGACCGGTCCCACCGTTGCTCTCGAAGTCCTTGATCTGCTGCCGCAGAGCACGGATGTTCTCCGTGTTGTTGATGGTGATGCCATCAATGACGATAACTGCCGAGCCGTCAGAAACGAACTCGGACAGTTGGTGGCGCAGCACCTCGAGGACTACTTCGTCAAAGTCCTCGAGGCGGTCGTACCGAGACTGAAGATCTGAAAGCAGAACCTCGTCACCAACGAAGGATCGGAGGACGGCTTCTTCACCTGCTGTAATGGTTGCCATTGCGCCCCCTCAGGGTTGAGGTCAGCCTTCGATACCTGCGGCACGCAGTGCATCTACGATTGACTGCTTGTTCTTGCCTTCAACTTCAACATCGTGCGCCTCAACCAGGGCACGCAGTTGCGAGACGGTCATGTCTTCAAGAGACCGGTCCTCGGGCTTCTCTTCCTGGATGGTCACCAGGCTGTCACCAGATGGAGCGGCAATGCCAGCTTCGGTGTTCCTAACGCAGGACTGGTGCAGCGGCTCGAGAGAGGCAAACTCCTCAGCGCTGATGACCGTACCAGCTACGACCTTACGAACTTTCCACACGGACGAGGGGTCAAGAACATTGAACTCTCGCTCTACAATGTAAGCCATTCTAATTACTCCTGGGGAATCAGTTGATGGTGGGGAGCGCCCACGAATGAACGCTCCCCACCATATCACCTATGACTACAGCACCGTGCAGTCAAACACCATGTCCGGGTTCGGCATGATGGGCAGGCCGACAGCCGTGCCCAAGACCGAAGTCTGCACCGGGTGGGTGTTCTGGAGCGTGGCAGCCACGACGCCTGCGGCATCAGCGCTGTCCACAATGCCGAGGTCGCTGGCGAGCATCGCCTCGGCGGTGACACCCATACGGGTCTCACCGAGCTGGGTGTACGACGGCGGCGCGAAGAACAGCTTGTTCTTCGGCAGGACGCGAACCTGCGAGCCGTTCACACGCACCTTGCTGTCAAGCATGACCAGCGGGGGCAGATCGTTGTCTGCCATCACGCCATTGAGCTCAGCAATGTTCAGTCGGCTCGGCGTGGTGCCGTTGGCCGCTGCGTAGTTGAGGAACTCAGTGTTGGTCATGAGTGCGTTACGAATGGAACGGTTGATGATGATAGCGCCAGGCTCCTCACCGTTCTCATCGTCGTAGTCCTCGACCCACTCAAGCAGTTCGCTGAGGGCCGGGGCTGCTGCGTCGGTCCAGACGGTAGCACGAGTCTTCGAGCTACCGGCCTTACGACCAAAGTCAGCGGTAAGGGCGAGACCGTTCTCGTTGATGGTCAGCGAGCCGCTGTCCATCAACTCGCCGATGCCCAGAGCAAGACGGACGTAGACCGAGCGAACCATGCGCTCAGCGTCCGCGTAGATCTGGTTGATCAACGGGTCGTCGTTACCGGTGTCAAGAATCCGCTTGCGGATGTGCTCTTCCTCCGTCAGAGGGATCTGACGGCTGATCGGCCCAAGCTCACCCTCGATGCGGGTCGTACCCTGACGACCGGTCATGGGAGCAGGAGTGTCCCATGCACGGTAGACAGCGGCATCCACATCAAGAAGATCGCCCTTACGGATTCGGAACTCAATCTCGTCCGTGGTCACTGGCGGGAGCCAGGTGAAGTACGGGGAGAGCTGCGCATCAGTGCGCGTCAGCTCGTTCGCGTACTCACGAACGTAGGTGATGAGTTCGACGGGATCGACAAGATCCCAGACAAGCTGTTCACCAGCCATTGTTCACTTCCTTCCTATCAGACCGCGTAGCCGAGGCCAGAGTCGCCCTGCTCATCAAGATCAGAGGACTGCACGAAACGGATACTGGTATGGGCGTCCCGAGTGGTATCGTCGAGGAAGCCAGGGTCGTTGTCAACGCCGAGACCGTGAACCGGGGTACGGTCCTGGATGACTTCGCCTTCCCAAAGGAGGGTGGCAGCCATGTCAGTACCGCTGGTAAAGGTGTCGTTGTCAGATTCGACAGCGCTGAACAGGTAACCGGCGAGCACCTCGGTGCCGTCGGTCTGGTCGTTGTCGTACGGACCGTACTTGCCGGACGCAGTGATGCGACCGAGCGGAACACCGCTGTGCAGAACACGGCCTTCGACAGCGCCGCTGCCGTCGGCAAACACATCGCCCGTGAAGGTCGACATGTCAAGCGTGATGGTCTGAGTGGTGTTCCATCCCTTGGTGGTCCGGCACCACTTGCGGTCGTCATCGACGACAGTAAGCTCAGTCCGGATGGAGGGGTTGAAGCCCATGTTTCTACTCCTTACAGTAGGGGCCTAATGGATCAGGATGCCTGGTCTTGGAACATCTGAGGATGACGTTGACGCAGCCGTTCGCGAGCCCGGTCCTGAGGGCTCTGGCCGGTCGTCTTCTTCTTCGGTCCCTTGCCAGTTTCGCTATCCGGATTACCACCGGTATCGCCGTCCGCTTGGTCGGTGCCACCCGACTGTTCGAACAGAGCAGGAAACTTCTCTTTCATAGCTGTAATGGCTTCACCCAACTCTTCGGTGTTGGCACCCACATTAGCCTTCACCATCGGAATTAGATCCATCACATGTTCGGTGCCGGACCCGGCTTGGAGGAGGGCCATCATTACGTTCGCCTCGTGGCGAGCCGCTTCTGCCTCTCGAAATGCTGCGCTGGCATTAGCCTCAGCCTTTGCAGCACCCTCTTGCGCCCTGGTCAGCTCGCTCTTGTCAGCTTCTTCCTGTTCTCGGCGAGCCTCGACGATGGCATGAAGATCTTCAGCGGACTCAACGCCCAGGGACTCCAGCAGCTCACGCTGACCGGCGGCTTTCCCTTGACGGCGTTCTTTAGTACCCACTCGGTTGAGATCGTCCTGAGTGAACGACTTGCCAGTTGAGTCCTCTAGGGTTGACTCGGCGTCGTCGTTACTTTCAATCTCTTCTGCCATTGGTTTCCTGCTTTCTAATCTCGTCCCCATTACGGGGTGATCCGGGAAGTCCCCGGTAGCAGCAGGATAACACGAAGTCAACTATAAGATGCAAGCATCATCTAGATAAATAGATCAGTGTCCTCTTCTGGGGCTTCGGGCTGAGTACCCACAAGCTCCTGGGTTGCCTGATCTTCGTAGCCAAGTAGACGCCTACCAGCATTGATGTCACCGGTGGTTTGGATAAGCGTGAGAGCGTCGTCATACTGACGCTTCTCAATCCTACGGATCTCAGCTTGCACATCGTCAACTGGAACACCAGCCTCATGCAGCATGGACACTGCTGTCTCAAGCGACATCGGGTTGAGCTTAGCGTTCATCGCCTCGACGACCATCTTGATGGTTTCCATGCGGTCTGCTGGCAAGTAGCTACCGAAGTTGACTGTGGCCATGACATCACTGTTGACGCTGGAGTCTTCGTTGGCGTACATGCGCAGAACCATCTTGAGCAGTAGCGCATACTTCACACTGCGGATGCGACGCATCTCCGTGATCATGCCGCTGTGCGGTGCAAAGCTCAGCCAGAGAGCAATGCCACTTGGAACATCGCTGGGCTTGACCCGGCCAAGCATTGACTCTGGAACTTTGCTGTTGATGCTCAGCCGCTCAAGCAGTTCGTTCTTATAATCAGCAAGAGCACGAAGACCACTACTGGTGTCGATGGTAGCCATCGTTCCGTCGCCGAGCTGATACAAACTGCCGGGGCCATAGGTTCCGATATCACCATCGCCGAACTGCGCCCCAGAGACGGCGATCGGGGGAGTACCGGCTACAGCCCCGGCAGCCTGTAGATCAGTGTCGGTTGCCTGCAAGTCATCAAGGATCTGCATGACCGGACCCAAGCAACTGTGCGACCAGTTGTATTGTCCTGGGTCAAAGTTCGGGAAGTAGACAACCGGGATGAAGTCAATGTTCAGGTCCAGGTCTGCTACCCGGTAATCACCAGAGGCTTCGTCAAGGTCGTAGATGCCTGTGCTCTGCTTGCCGCCGCTGATCATCCAGTTGCCATCATCCATGAAGCAAGTCATGGGGCTGTTTGGATCTTCGGGATCACGCCTGCGCAGCTCGTAAGTAATGCGACGCACAAACACATCAGTGCGGCTGGTGGTTACTTCACGCTCCCACTCGTAGGCAATGTGAACCTTCTCGGGGAACTCCTGACTGAAGCCCTCGCTGTCAGATCCGTCATCACTCCACACCGGGAAGTAGAAGCCCGGATCCCAGACGTTCATGACTGGCCGATCCTTGCGGCTGGACCAGCCCAGAGTCACGACGCTGTCACCGAGCTTGATTGACTGGTTCTCGTTCTCGACAACCTTCATGTCGAAGTGCTCTGCTTCTGCCCACTCTTCAAGTAGCAGCAGTGCGTCGTACTCAGGTGAGGCTACCGGTTCTACAGATTGATCTTCTGTTCGGTCTTGAACTGGTTCCTGTGCGCCAGGAACGTGAATACCAAAGCCGCTCCCCAGCACAGAGGCACGGATTTGATCAATAAGGATACTCGGGTCGCCATATTCACGCCTATTGCTCTTGTCGTTGTCGGTTGCGTTCGTGTTCAACCAAGCACGCGACATGTTCATGACGTAGGACTCAAGCATGATGTATGCCTGCAACCGCCTACGGTCTTGATAGTCGTCAACCCAGTTCGGGGCCGCCCAAGCTCGGGCGTTCGTCATGTCACTGAAGCGCCCCTTGAAGGAGTAGTAACTCCAGGGGTCAACGATCAGGTTGTCAACTTCACGATGCATTACGCCTCAGTATCCTTGCGCTGTTCTAGAAACTTGTGTCCGCTCATGATCATCATCATCAAGACCGCGCCTGTCTTGCTTGCTTCCTGCAACACGGCAGGATCCATTGCAGCTTGCAGGTCACCTAAGTTGTGAGCAATCGCACATGCGATTGTCCCGTTACCAAACCAAAGAGCACCTTGTTCCGCTTGCTTCTTCACTACCCACCCCAATCACCACTTGACCTTGTTGGCCCAGTACGCCGCTGACATCTTACCCTTTGAGATGCTCTTAGCGTGACGAGCCTTGAAGGACCGACGACGGGCCTTCTCGGCTTCAGTTCTTGGGTTCTTACCTGCTCCCTTGACGCCCTGCTGCCCAAACCTAATCAGCTTGACCTGGTCGCCTTCCTTGGCAACTACGACGTGAGACTTTGTTGGATGGTTGGGCGTGCGCTTGGGCTTGTTATAGCCAGAAACTCCAGCACGCTCGAGTCGCGGATCCTTCTTAGGTGGCAATGGAGTTTCCTTTCGGGATCATCGGCGACCGGCCAGGCGCTGATCGTGCAGTTTCTGCTGCCGCATCTCTACGGAGCCTACCAGCAAATCTGTGATAGCCCAGACCAAAGCATCCATTCTGTCAGGACTGACCTCTGGTGGTTCGAATGGATCGAACTGTAGCATCTGATCTTCTAGCTCGTTAAAGGTTCCAACATGATGCACTCTGCCTCGCTCATATTGCAAGGCAACCGGTTCTGCTCGCTGCGCCTTGCCACGGGTTGCGCTCACTACCTTAACAGGAACTGAGTTGTCGATGCTGTGAATAGTGTATTTGACCATGTCGCCGCCCTGGTTCTTCTCAGCGACGATGTAGTTAGCACCGTAGTCGTAGTAAGCACGAACGGCCTTGGTAGCCCAGACATCTGGCGTACCGCTGATTGACTCGTCGCCGAACACAAAGGCGTGAGGGCGGCTGTCGTTCTTCCAATGGTTGATCTTGCCAGCAACAACGATGCCAGTCTCTGCGCCTGTGCTCTGTGCCTGGGGGTCAACCGCTACGACCACGGCATCGCAGTCAGACTCGTTCGGACCTTGCGCGAACGTGTGGCGGTTGCCGTCAATGAACTCAGTTGCCCACAGTGCGTTCTCAATGTCAAGCAGTAGTTCACCGGCAAGCTCCTGCCGTCCAAGACGCGTACCTTCGTAGTCTGCATACAGCATCTCACGAACACGCTTGTCCAGGTGAGTGTTGGCGCTGGTGGGCGCGTGGGTCATCACGTACTCTGGGTCTTCGATGCCAAGCTCACGAGCCTGATTGGCTTTGTCAAAGATGTCGCGGATGACAGTTCGTGGCTTGGGCGTCGTGGTGATGAGTGCGTGTGGCCAGAGTCCGGTACGCAAGCCGTAGCGGATCTGCTGCCAAGACTCTTCTAGATATCTCCAAGCAGCCATCTCTTCTGCCCATACAAAAGTTCTGTTACCACCAGCACGGAAGCGCTCAACATCTTCAGGGCTGTGCGCTCCGAACAACTTAGCCTCTACACCGTTTGACCAACGGCAGACCGTACCGCCAGCCTGCTGTAGAACCTTGATGCCAGGATCCCACTTGCGCAAACCACTCGGGCCGTTGACGCAACTTGTAACAGCATCGCCTAGGGTAGGACCAACAATACTGATCCAATGTCCACCGGGCACGCCTTCGACCATCGGCGGGCCATGAACAAGTTCATGCAGGTAGCGGGCAGCAGTAGCTGTCTTGCCTGCACCACGACCGCCCATCAGTGCCCAAGCAAACCAGCGCCCTGGAGGTGGAACCTGATGCGGCAGAGGTTCCCAGTTGTCATCGGGCGGGTCGAGAATATCTGCGACCGTGTCAAAGACACTCAGGTCTAGATCCATGCTACTCCCAGGCAGCTACTTCCTCAGACAACCCGAGCAGGATTGCAGACAGCTCCTGACTGCTGATGCCACCCTTGCCTGAGTCTTCGACCTTTGCTGTCAGCTCGTTGAGCTTGCGGATCACGTTGTTAATGCCCTCGGTTACTTTGGCAACCTCGGTGGTGCCTCGGCATTGAACAACCGGGTCGCACTTGCAGTTCTGACCAACGGGCCGCTCACGGTAAGGCACCTCCCAGAACTTGTCGTCAAAGTCTTTGACCTCAACCCCCGAGTCTTGCAACCCACCGGCAGCATCGGCAGTTGCCCGGAGTGCTCGGATCTGAGCGACGTTGCACGGAACAACGGTGATGTGGTCAGACCACAGCTTGACCGAAGCCTGCGTGATGTAGCGGAAGCAACCTGCGTAGCTGAGCCAAGCGTGCTTGTTGCCGTTAGAAGTGCATTCGAAAAGCATGGTGTCTCCGGCCTGTTTCGGTGCTGGTTTGGATTGTTGTTCCGGTGCCCCAGCAACAGCTAGCAAAGCTGCCACGTGAGCATCGGCCATCTTGTCAATGGTTCCTAGGCTCCAGGCCCAGGCGGCATCTTCGGGGTTGGTTGCAAAGTAGTGTTCGCAAAGCATACATATCTCTGCGGGTGTAGCGATGCCTGCCTTGACTCGGCTATCACGCCAAGCGTAGAACCCTGTGCTAACAGAGCTTACGTAGTTGGGCCTGCGGAAGCCGCCAGGGTATCCGGCGATCTTCTGATGTGCCGCTTGCCAAGCCTGACCCCACTGCGGAGTGACGTCGGTGTCACGGGGCGGGTAGAAGAAGCTAGCACCACGGGCGCTCTTGTTACTGCTGCCATCAGCATGAAGTGCCAGGAAGAACTTTGTGTTTGGGTACTTGCGTCCTGGCGGGTCAGCATCTACCAAGTGAACTTCCCAGCCAATATCGCGGAGCTTGTTCGTCAGCGAGACGCCCAGAGCGTTGGTGAACTCTTGCTCACGAACGGTGCCGGTGCTGCCGCGCTTACGAAAGCAGTGCCCCCGCTGAATAGTGATGCTGTGCTCACCAGGCATATCAAGTTTCTCCGAGTACGAGCTGTACGAACTCTGCGTGTCGACGAGCCTTAAGTTTGTCAACCAAAGCGTAGCTAACTTCTTCATCGCTGAGAGCAATCGGCTCATCACTCTCTAGATCCCTGTCAAAGTCGTCTGGGTGCCCGTCATGCTCAAAGAGTTCCTGCTGCCAAGTGTGATTCTGTGCGTCTGCCATGCCACAGGCTACCTCATCCGTCAAGCTCTTCACCGGTTACCTCAATGCCTTCGAACATGTTGCCTGCGGTAGTGCGCGCCTCAAGTTCAAGTGCGTCAGTCTGGATAAGTTCACGAATGATCTTCGGTGCTACCAAGCGCTGAGCCGGAGTGAAGTTCATCTCATTGTGCATCAGGAATGCCTTGAAGATCATGGCCATCTGGCGGGCCTGCTCTTCCATGACGCGCACACGACGCTCGCTCACACCTGCACTGATGGCAGCCTGGCTAGCTCGAACCAAATGCTTGCGCTCTTCTTGGTAGATCTGCAACCAGACACTCGGGGCAAGTCCGAGGGTAGGGCTCCACTGCGCCAATGCGTTCTCACTACCGCCAGGCTCTTCACGACTCTCGGCTGCTTCGCCAAAGCTGTTGATGAGTTGGCGCATCCACTCTACGTGTCCAGCCGTGCGCTGCACTTCCAGCAGCAAGGCTTCCTGCGGGTCGATATCTACTGGGTCTCCGTATGTGCTCACAATGTATTCCCTGAAGAGTTTGTCGACGTGGGCCTGTCTGGTTCCGCTGTGATACTTGCAGAATCCAACGCCTGGATTAGCTGTTCCATAGCCTTTCGGTTTTCTGCACTGTGTGCCATATCTGCTAGTACCTTCGCAGCGTTGTTCAGGTGGCAGTAGTGGTCGGTTAAGCAAATGCTCTGGCAGTTGATATTCGAATCGTTCTTCATCGCTCAGTTTCACCACTTCCCGTGCCGTAGGTTTGGGAGACTTGCTTGCCTTCCCAACGCCTAAAGGCTTGGTTTGCTGTTCTTGGTTTGTAGAGGATTCCCGTCGGTCCCTCGGCTTCGGCATGTTGCCTCCGGTACTGAGCTAGCGTGTAGACGTTTGCAAATGCTGGAATGTCACCCTCAAGACAGGCAACGAACAGCGCCTGCCTGTCGGGGTACTCTTCTTCGTATTCCCATTCGAGCCAGTCTTCCCAGCTACCCCGGTAGACCTGCCTAGACTTCGGCGCACGCTCTAGCTTGTTCAAGCGTGAGTGGTAAGGATTGACACAGAACTGGCAATCCTCGTTGCGGATGCAACTCGTCTGAATCTGCCAGCCCTGCCAGGCCGGGTTGGGTTCAGTCCACTGCATTGTCATGTAGAACGCAGGATACCCCTGAGTGTGAACATCTGGGTTCTTGGGCAGGCAGGTATCTACGCCCTCTGCAAAGATCGCATAAGCACGGTCTGGATCTACTACATGGTTCAAGAAGAAACTAAGCGGAGAGTTGAGTGGACTACCCATACATTTCCTTTCGGATCGTAGACCGATGTTGAATCCAGTCTGGGCTAACTGGTGAGTTCATGTATACCCAATCTCCAGAGGCTGTGCGTTCACCATGCTGAGATCGCATCTCGCTGAGGACTTCTTGGTCGCTCATGCCGTGGGCATACATGTGCATCATTGGCAGGCGGGCAGGCCCAACAATCTCAGGGTGAACCATCGGCACCTGACTAGACCAACGCACCTTGGGCACCTTGAGCCTGCCGCCACGGAAGTTACTGTTGATGCGCGTCAGGTTGTCCACATCAGGCTCTCCCTTGAACATCCGGATCGACTTGACTCGGTAGCGAGCGGCCATGCTGTTGCTTGGATTGTATTTCTGGTTTGACCACTCTGGATTGGCAAAGGGCTGCCACATACTTGTGAAGTGGTCTTGCACCGGGGCGATGCGCACAGACATCGACTTAGGATCAATCATATCCTGAGATGTTGGCGTGAGCAGATCAAGTTCCCGTTGGCTGACGCATAGCCGCATGGGCCTGGGCACCACAAAGATCTTCTTGCCAACCCACTGTTCTTCTTGGCCACGGGCGGTGTCGTCTACGTAACCGAGCGCACGCTCACCGGTCAGCGGGCCTATGCGACTACGCCACCCGTAAGCGCTGCTGGGTAAACGCTTGACGCTGCCGAAGTATTTCTGCTGAAGGTTGTAATCGTGGATTGCACCTCGGTAGCGCTCAACGATGCGTTTAGCGTTGTCACGCTCTTGGCACCATTGCTGGTAGTTGAACTTGTGGCGGTCGTCCAGGATGTTGAAGTAAAGCACCCTGTGAACCTTCAGTCGCTCTCCTTTCCACATGACAGGGCTGGACATTCTGCTGGCCGCAGTTCTGGTGCTTGTTGAAGAACCACTGTTAGTGGTGTGAGTTCCGCTAATGGTTGCGACGGGCCAACCGTCGTCCCAATGCGGTATGTCAACCCGGCCACTACGGAACAACATCTCAATTACTGAGCAGTTCCAATTAGGCATCTTCGTCATCCCAGAAGATGTTGCTGGGCTCTTCCTCGACGGGCACGTTGTAAGCGTTACCCCAGATGTCCATGAGCTTCTTGTTCTGGGTCGCCTCCTGGCGCTCCTCGTGATACATGTGCCACATCTTGAACTCTGTCTCCATGATCCTGATGATCTCCTTCATGAGGACACCCAAGAACAGGCCAAGAACAAACGTGATCAATGTCATAACTTTCTCCTAACTAAGTTACACTCAGCGTATACCCGGGAGACTGTGTACCACAACCCCCGGTCCCTTCACACCCCCGCCCCAATGCTCAGGCAGAATGTCTTATTTTCCGCGTAAGCGCGCGGGAGTTGGTAAACTACACTCAGCGTATACACGACAGACTGTGTGAATGTAGTGGAGTTAGGGAGTGCAATTCTCCCCAAGAGTGATTCTGTGTATACACTGAGTGTAAGATAGAAGAGGAGATCTTATGAGTAAGTGGGCTGTGATTGGTGTTGACGCAGGCGTCAGTACCGGACTGGCACTCAGGGTGCAGGGTGATGAGAACGTACACACCGCAACGGTGTTGTTCCCCAAGGACTTCTCCACCACAGGCCAAGCTAGAACTTGCGTCCGTAGTTTGGACTACATCCAGGAATGGATTGACGACAGGATCAGTATCAACATGAACTTGTTGTTCAGCGTAGAACTGTTCCGGCAGTATGCGGGCAGCGTGAGCGCGACTTCCGCCACAACGAGTGCACAGTGGATCCACGCACAGATGGTTGCGTACTACACCCGCGAGTATGAGGACCGAGCACACTGGTGCAGGTTCACTGCTGGAACCGCCAAGAGTAGCGTTACCGATCAGCGATTGAAGGATCGTGGCCTGTGGATTGCAGGTAACGATCAGCGCCATGTGCGTGACGCTTTGCGTGTAATGGTACTCGGTGAAAAGAAGCTCTAGTTCCTAATGCAGTCAAACTGAGTTCCTGTTTGCTACTTGGAGATCCTGTGCGGTCGGTGGCAGAGAAGGGGGCGAAGTTGGGCGAGATCTCGGCTTGATCAGGCAGACGGCACGTCGGCCCATGTCAAATGTTGCGGTTGTGTGTCGATGTCGTTACGGAGGTTGCCCTTCGGTGCCCTAGGGGGTAGACTCGGGGTACCCCCGAGGGGGCGCGGTTACTTGACAACAGCAGAGACACGAGGCTCCGGTGGCGCGATGCGCCCGCTGCGAGCGACCCGCACAAGTTGCGGGTCACTGGCACCGAGTGCATCGCATTCGGCCGCTGACCAGACTTCCTGGTCACCGGAGCAACCTGAGGATAGAATCATGGAATTCTACCTGTCCACCCGCTACGAGCTCAGCGAGCTCGAGGCGGTCAACGAGCTGGTCCTCTCCGGCGTCACCCTCGAGGTGGCCCGCAAGGAGATCGGGATCAGCTACTCCCCAGCCTGGCAGTTCGTCACCTGGAGCGCGAAGGTCGCCGACGGCAACGTCGACGATCACCGCGGCCTCCCGCAGGACGTGATCAACTCCACGGTCGCCCGACTCCGCAAGGACGGGCAATCGTGGGGCGACATCGCGACCACGATCTGCATCTCCGAGTCCGCCGTCCGGCGGGCCTACGAGCAGGCAACGAACATCCAAGCCACCGGAACCCGGACTGGCAAGGGTGGTCGCTTCTGGGGAGACGACGAGGGTCAGGAACTCTACGCGAACGAGCGACAGGGGACGGGAGTCAGCGTGACGCCCGGAACCAACCTCACCTCCGCGAAGAGCGCCATCATGGATCCCGCCAACATGAGCATCCCGCTCCTGAAGGCGAGCATCCGAGCCCTCTCCGACGGCGACGTCAAGCTCCCCCGTAAGAAGGACGAGCTGATCAAGCTCTACGCGAGCCTGACCGACTGAGCCCAGGAAGCACCGCTACCGGAGCCTCACCCCCAGGGACCCCGGCGACTCAACATCGCCGGGGTCCCTACCCCTACCATCTACGAAAGGCAACTTCATGAAGAAGCTCCACCTGAAACTGATGGCCTCCCAAGTCGCCGGCTACCTGACGGCGAGCCTTGTGAGCAGCGTCCTCCGCAAGAAGCTCAAGGAGAAGGGAATCATCGAGTGAGACTGACCCCGGCGTCCGAGTGGCGACCGGGGTCTTTCTTTGCCCCGGTTCGAACATGACAGAACCAACACCCCCGAAGGGCAGAACCCCCGAAAGGCAGAACCCTAGAAGGGAGACGTCCCTTCGGGGCTCGTTTTGACAGAACCAACCCGTCAGAACTTGCCCTGAAATGGAACCAATGAAAGGAGGCCCTTCGGGGTCCGACTTTGTCAGAACCGAACGACAGAACCCCCGAACCCATAACTGCCCGAAGGGCAGAACCAAGCTGTCCTACCGGAACAGGCGAACGCGGTGAGTTGCCGCGGAGTGCCCTATCTGGTAGGCTCTCAGTGGGCGCGCAGTGCGCCCCTGATCCACTACACGAAAGGCAACGAAGTGGAATTCTACCTGAACACCAAATATGACGAGGGAACGCTGAACAGCATCCTCGAAGCCGTCCTGGACGGAACCCCACTCGCCGAAGCCCACAAGGCCGAAGGCGTCAGCTACAGCCCGGCATGGCAGTTCGTCACGTGGGCCATCAAGGCCCTGAACGGCGAGTGCAACGACATGCGCGGAATGCCCGAAGCGACCCAGTCGGTCGCGGTCACCGAACTCCGCGACTTGAAGCAGTCCTGGGGCGAGATCGCCACGACCCTGTGCCTGAACGAGTCGTACTGCCGGAAGCTGTTCGAGCGCTACACGAACGTCCAGTCGGTCGGCACGCGAACCGGAAAGGGCGGCCGGTTCTGGGGCGACGAACAGGGCGCCGAGCTGTACGCAGCCGAACGGCAGGGCACCGGAGTGGAAGTGGTCCCCGGCACGAAGTTGGATTCGGCGGTCGCGCAGGTGGCCGATCCGTCCAACATGTCCATGCCGCTTCTCCGTGCGGCGATCCGCTCCATGGGCCACGAAGGCGCCATGCCGAAGGGCAAGGCGAACCTCGTCAAGCTCTACACCGAGCTGAAGAGCTAGTTCCAACCCACAACTGATCCGGGCGAACAGCCCCACTGGCTTCGGCTGGTGGGGCTTTCGTCTGCCCGTGGTTCGGTCAGGCAGAAATGGAACCGATGAACGGACGAACACAATCACCGGATTCCCTTCAAGGGTTCGTTGGTTCGCTTCCCTGGGCAAGAACACGAACGCCAGAACCGACGAATGACAGAACTCACGAACACCAGAACTCCCGAAGGGCAGAAGTCAAGAACTAACGAACACCAGAACTCAAGAACAGAGGGGGATCCCCCGGATATCTCGGTGGAACCCTGGACCTCCTCCTCTCATGAATTATGGAACCCCTCCCTATAGGCCGAAGCCCCATTGTGCCCCAGGGGAACTCCCGAACCCGTGAAATTTTACAGAAGCATCCCGCCCTTCAAGTGACTGGCGCAACGTGCCCCAGTGCGGTATACTCTCAGTGGCGCACATAGCCCCGCTGGAACCACCCGAACGCAGCGGCTTTGATACTTGAAAACTGAATAGACGAAGTTGGTTCTGACATTGCCTGCTGGCAACAGCCGGTTCCATGCTGCCGTGCTGGCAGTCTGGTTCCGGGTGCTTCCAGCACCCAAGGCAACTAAGGAGAGAACCTTGTTCTACGACAACCCCAAACTTCGAGGCTGGATCTACACGATCGTGATATTTGCAGCCTTGTTCGTAGTATTCTCCATCTGGCCTGACTGCCCGAACGGCAGTTGCGCCTAACAAGAAAGGCAACCACCGTGTTCGACGAACACTTTGAACCACCCCACCACCTCAGCTTCTACGCTCCGTGCTTCGCTTGTGGTGCGACCTGGAAATACATGCCGGGATCGCGGACCCACGAGATGGATCACCAGGCAGGCTGCGACTGGCTGATCCAGCAAGACGCAGACGAAAGCTACGAATCTGCGGTGACGGTTCCCCCAGCTACCTGATGTAGCCGATTGCGCATCGCCTGTTCCTCAGGGGGCGGTGCGCTTTCGAGTACCGCAGGTACTAGAAAGGCAATAATGAAGATCAACATCAATACGCATGGCTGCTTCCCTAGCGAGAAGCTGCACTTGCTTCACATTGCAGCAGTCGTTATGAACAACGATCGCCTCGATGATTTCGCGTGGCTTGAAAACAGCGACGACGATCTCGTTGTTGAGATCGACCGTCCGACTGCCCAAGAAATCCGCGAGATCGACCCACCGAACTCCATCAGCTCCCTTGCTGGCGTTGTCCGAGTTCCTCGCGAGAACTACGCCGAGCCGTGGTTCCGCACGATCGACCGGGACGTCCCCACGTACTTCCCCGTCGTGTTGATCAAGTGAGGTGAACATGCACAACTGAACCATCCTGCTAGTTGGATCTAGCCCATTGGATCCAGGGTTTCCTCCTTGCCCTGGATCCTTTGGAGTAGATCCACCTCCGGGTCTACCACTAGGAAAGGCAACTTCCAATGAATCAACATCCGTTCCCGAACTGCATCCATGGCGTCTACGTCGGTGGATGCGGGATCGACTACATGTGCCACGACTGCGAGATGGGCACGCAAGAAGTCAGCCCGAACGACGCGTTCGTCTGGGCCAAGCGTGCCTGGGTTCGCGACATGAACGCCAAGGTCAAGGACATGATGCTTCTGACGAAGCTTCATGACATTCGCACCGACGAGGGTCAGCCCCGATGGACCGAAAACACCAGCGATGGTTTCAACAAGGTCCTGAACGAGACGACCCGGATCTGTGACAATGTTGCTCCTCGCGACCTTCGTGCAGCCATGTCGTACCTCGCCGAAGCGACCCGCTGGGCCGAAGACGCCGACGATGCCGACTGGATCTATCGTCGGTACGACGCCTGGGTCGCCGAACACGACGCACTCAGCGGCGAAGACCAGTTCGCCAACCTCCCGGACCACGTTCTCGACGGCTCGTACTGAGCCAAGAAAGGCAAACATGACCCACTTCAACAACCTGATGATTCCCATCGCCTGGCCGGTCTTCGACTCCATCCAGTTGCTGCGAACAGATCCCGAGTCTGACTTCCACCTCGAGGAGATCCACCTTCTCACGGATGTCTGCCGCGACTGCGAAGGCAGCGGAATCACCTGGGACGGCATCGTTCTGTACCCTCAAGACTTTGACGAAGATCCCGATCTTCACAACTCAGTCATGGAAGGTGCGTTCGACAAGCCCTGCCCAGAATGCCGTGGAAACAAGGTAGTTCGCTACCCGGACCACAACGTCCGAACCCGCAGCATCGAACTGCTCGAGCAGGCTCTCGACGATCGGCTCCAGTATGAACTGGAGCGTGACGCAGAACGCCGAGCAGGCTGCTAGCGAACGCAGCGCCAACTTCGTCTATTCAACGACCCCGGTTCGTTCTGGGCCGGGGTCGTTCTATGCCCTACGTTCGCTGTGACAGAACTGCTTTCGTCAAAAGTTCTAGTCGCAGATTTTATTTCGACCGAGTTCGCTCTAGCAGAAGTGGCTCGGTTCACGACTTGCGGCACATTGCGTCAATGTGCTATACTCTGTTTCCCCTCCGCTAATAGTTAGGAACCTATCAATGCAAACCTTCCTCCCGCACGCTGACTTCTTCGAAAGTGCAGCAGTGCTTGATCGCCAACGGCTCGGCAAACAACGAGTCGAAGGTGTCCAGATCATGAACGCGCTTCTTGATCCCGATCCCCAGTCGCCTTCCGGCTGGTCCAACCACCCAGCCACACGAATGTGGCGTGGCTACGAACCCTCGTTGTTCTGGTACGTTTCCGCGATGTGCGACGAGTGGGAACGTCGCGGCTACGACAACACGAAGTGCAGCGAGTGGCTGCACCGATTCGACGCCATCTTGCAGCACCAGGGTCGCTTCAGCTTTGCCGCCGAAGATCCGTGGTGGCTCGGCGAACCCAAGTTCCACGAGTCGCATCGGCTCAAGCTGATGTGGAAGCTGCCCGACCACTACGATCCGTTCTTCGACGAGCCGTGTCCTGCGCCCGATCAGGAGCCAAGCTACTGGTGGCCGAACATGGACGACCAGACCTTCTACCAAGGATAGGAAATATGAAACAACCATTGATTCAATACTCAGCGGATCACTCGATGATCCAACAGCGCCAGATGCTGAACCTGGCAGAGCACGTCATGCTAGAGAACGCAGGGCGAGCCGATGGCAAGTCGTTCCGGATCACCATCGGTGACGGTGGAACCAAGCTCTGGATGGACAAGTTCGACTCCTACATGCGCTTCACCCGAATCGGTGTGGTCTGGTATCAGAACGAGTCGCACGACTGGTCGCTCGAATACTACGTCGGTCCCGATGGCGCGTTCTTCAGCGAAGACGAGCTGCGAGAGATGGAAGAACGTGGCATCATCCTCTGCCACTTCTGTCACAGCACGCTGGAGGTGCGTGAAGGCTGGGTTCCAGACACGGGCAACTACTCCGAACGCTGGCTGCCCGATGCCGATCCGGACATGTGCGAGATCGCTCACCCAGCAGCCGACCGAACCGCCTACGCGCATCACGAGTGCCTTCGATTGCACGATCCAGACAAGAACTGGTCACTCGCATGAGGCAGAAGATGATCAACTCAAGAATGGTGCCCGTCGAAAAGATGAGCCGCTTCGAGATTGAGCTGGCTGTGCGCATCGCAGATCTTGCCGGTTTCGAAATGGATGGCATCACCGGATACTACCTTCGAAACAACAACGTGAATCTGTTTGAGATTGAAGATGGCGACGACACCTATTGGATCGAGCTGAGCTACCTTCACCTAGTGGATCTGCAAATCGAGCAGGCTTATGCAGAAGGTGTTGCAGGAATTGACTACGATCCGGCTTCGTGCCCATCGTGCGATCAGTCCGACTGTGACTTCCCGCCAGAATGCCAGAAGGCAGTAGGAACCATGCCATCGAGAGCGTATCCACATCACGACGAAGAGGACTGAACCACGTTTGCGCAACGTGGCGCATTGTGGTATACTCGTATATCTACCAGCTACCATCTACGAAAGGCAATGAGGTGGAAGACAAGATACTTCGCAAAGTCAAGGGTCTGCTTGACAAAGCGAACAACACCAAGAACCCGCATGAGAAAGACATCTTCTTCAACAAGGCTGAGGAACTCATGCGCAAGCACACGATCGAGCTGTTTATGCTCGAAGCGTTGGAGGACGGCAAGGGTCGCGAACCTGAGCTACGGAACATCTCGTTCCCGCTAGTCGAGTACGACTTCGACTTCAACGACAACCTGTATTCGCTGTTCAGTACGCTTGCGATGCACATCGGCGTCAGGCCAGCTCCGTTCACGCACCAGAAGGACCGCTTGCAGCGGCTCTGCGTCGGCTGGCCTCAGGATCTAGACTTTCTCGAGATCTTGTTCACTTCGCTGTACGTCGACATTCTTGCGAACATGAGTCCCGTGTGGCGCGAAGATCTCGACGAGGGTGAAAACCTGCACGCCTTCAAGTCGTCAGGCTACACCTGGAAAGACATCTGGCTCAAGCGCCTGAAAGCACTCGGGCTCGAATACATGGATCACCCGTGGGAACGCAAGCATGGCGTGCGCTGGACGAATGTCTACAAGAAGTGGGCAGACGCCAACGGCATCGATCGCCAAGTCAGCAGTTCACTGCGCTACTATCGCCGTGACTTCGGCAGCGGCTACGTGAACGAGATCTCCACACGACTTCGTGACCTGCGTAACTCACGCGACGAGGGCGAGGAGGTCGGCTTGGTTCTCGTCGACCGTAAGAACGCGCTTGACGAGTTCTTCGAGGAGCGCTACCCGACGCCGAAGCCAACTGAAGTGACATCGACCAAGACCAAGTCGATCGCCAAGACTCGCTACCGGAACCTCAACGGTGGTGCGTACCGAGCCGGTAAGGCTCAAGGACGCCGAGCCAATCTCGGCCAGACATCTATCAACCAGTAGAAAGCAACAACAATGAACACCACCCAGATGATCATCGACGCTGCCATGCAGCACCGAATCACCACCGACGAAGCCGACCGTGCGCTCGACATTGCGATGCGTGTCGAGAAGCTGATCACGTGTTCCGTGACCGGCAAGGTCATGGACAGCCGAACAGCCCTTGGCATCTTCGACTCCGACGACGCCGATCGCTGCTTGGGCGTGATGCACGAAGACGCCGTCGGCGAACCCGTCGTGCAGACCCTGCTGACGAACAATGACAACTACTTCACCCAAGACGCATCCGACGTCTTCGCCAAGATCAAGTGACCTCACTCATGAAGCTCGCTGCCTATGCGATCGCATACGCAGCACTTGATCGCTACATCAAAATTTCCGAGAGAAAGGCAATGACCAATGAATGAACGCAAGACGTTCCCGACCCCTTGCAAGATGCTCAAGGTTCCACCGGACAACCTTGGCCCGATCCACCTGATCGAGATGATCACCGAGCCAGATCTTGACGGCTGGCGCAACTTGATCAGCTCCAAGCCTGTGTTCACTGATAGCACGTACGAGCCTGAGATCATCATGCCGTCGTACGGAAACGTCAGCACGATCCAGTTCGCGTACATCGACAAAGACTTTGCGATGATCTACGACGACGAGGCGCTCTACAACCAGAAAGACCTGCCCAACACACGGTTCATGGAGCTGGTCTACCTTCTGACCAACAAGGAGCCAGCCGTGATGTTCGGCACGGTGCTGGTGTGCAGCACTTTCGGCGAGGACTTCATTCAGGCTGGCCTGGACGAGCGTGACATCCGCACGCTGAAGTGGCACATGGAAAACTCGGAGTTGTTCTGATGAGTCAGCGTTACATAGTGATCGCCCATGACGGCATGGATGCCGCCGACTGGCAGATCCTGCCCAACATCGAACAAGCCGAGCACACCATGAACATCATGTTCGATCGGGACAAGTACCCGCTCGTGTTCATCCGTGAGGTCGGCAAGATCGTTGCCGAGAGGAGGTCAATGTGACCAGAAACCCGACTCTTCGGGAGCGCTTGCAGGCCATTCGTGCCAAGAGCAAACCCTGGATCGAGTACCTGCCTGCTGCGGTCGGCTGGAATGAAGTCCCACAGGCTTCTGGACCTTACGAAGATGGTCCGTTGCCCTACATGGATCACTACCATTGCAGCGAATGCAACGCAGGAGTCGGACCCGTTCTCAAGGTAGACGAAGACACCGGCTACGACCGTTCGCATTGGGAGATGGTCTGGGCTCACAAGGATTACGGTTTCGACCTGTTGTTCTGTGATGACTGCTACTTCGGCATCATTACTGGCAGGATCAAGTTCCCCGTGACTCCAGAGCGCGACCTTTCCCTGAACATCTTCAGCGACTGCTTTCAGAACTCTTGTTCTCAGCCTGGTCGCATCACGGAGATCCGATACCGAGATGATCGCCAAGACGAGCGTGTGCATCTTTGCCTGAAGCACCTTGAGCGAGTGGCAGCTCGCCCCGAAGTTGACTATGTGAGAACAGCAGTCAGATGAACAACCTAGTGATCCCAGCAATCATCGGAACGGGCTTTGTGGTCGTTCTGATGATGCTGGGCTTGCTTTTGATCTGGGTTTGCAGTGACAGAAGTCAAGCTAAGCGACTCAAAGATCTTGAGCGGTCCGGCATCATCATTGACCCCATGCAAGACCCGAACTTCTACCAACACAAGTTCCACGAAGTGGACGATGAATACAACAACCTGTTTCCCGAGGAGGGTGACACACAATGAGCAAGAAGACGTACCCAGCACCGAAGACCCGCGAGCAGTGGGAAGACCGCCTGAAGTTTCAGGTGCGTATGCCACGGTTCATGATGGACCCGCTAGATGACTATGCGCATCGCAACCAGATCAGCCGTAACAAGATCATTCAGGACTTGATTGAGAACTGGATTGAGGAGAAAGGTCTGCTGAAGTGATCAAGTTCCTTAGTCAGGTAGCAGATATCGCGCCTGACGCAGCAATCGTCCTGATGTTCGGCCTCCTGGGTTGGGAACTAGGTCTGCTAGTCCTGGCCCTGTGGATCGATCTGAGTCTCTAGAGAATAGGAAAGTAAAATGGCTAAGAAATGGCTAATCGAATACACCTGCAACTTCCTTGGTCACTACGGAACAGAAGTGGTCGAGACCCCCGACGGCAACCCGCCAGATGACTGGCTGCTCGAAGAGCTTGCAATGTTTCACTTCTCACCTATGGCGCATGTCGTAGAGGAAGTCGACGGTGACGTAGATGAGTAAGAAGCGGTACACCATCAAGTTCACCTGCGACTTCGTCGGTGACTTTGGCACGACAGAAGTCGTAGATTACGAAGAGCCTGACGAGCATGAACTGTTCGACATGGCCCTGGAACATTTCCAGCCCTTTGCAGAAGTAATCGACGAGGAAGACATTGAAGATGAGTAGGTTTCCCCACAAGTGCCCCCGATGCGGTGGCGGCATTCCCAACGACGAGTGCCGGGGTCTGTATCCCGGAGCCCTTTCCCGCAAGGACAACGAGACTGAGATCTGTAGCAACTGCGGTGCTGCTGAAGCCCTCGAGGACTTCCTAGACGCAGCTATGGAAGACATCATTGACCACCTAGGCGAAGATGCCACCTCTGCAGAGATCTCAGAGACGATTCAGGAGGTGGAGCATTTCAGGTCCTAGATTCTACTGCAACAACTGCGGAGAGCTCAACCAGATCAAGTCAGTCAAGCAGAGTGGCCCGCCCCTTCAGTTGCACTGTGAACATTGCTGCTTCTTGCAGCGAGAGCTACCATCTTCAGTCGTAGGAGTCGTCAAGCGACGAATCGTCTATGACGGAAGAGATCTCAGTGACGAGTGCGAATGGCCAGGGTGCAAACGACGAGGAAGAAGTAATAGCTTCCCGCCACCTGGACCCCGACATTGGGACGTTGAAGGACAATGCGCCTGGGTTCTCGACCCTTGATCTCGCAGCAGTTGACGTGATCTTGCGGCAACTGAAACGAGAGCAGTTCGGCCTCACGGTACACGGGATTCGCAACGAGCTTCTCGTGACCGTGCGGCGTATACTGGGACTCCCGCCACTGCGGGACAGTCCAACATCTAAGAACTATACAGATACCATGAGGGAGCTACGCCGATGGGCGAAGGTACAGCAAGGACACCATTGAAATTCAACGGTCTGATCACCCAGACTCTTTACTACAGCCGCGAACCTGACGATCATTGTGGAAACATGACTGGCCTAGGCTGGGCAGGTCTCTACATTGAAGGTGAGCACGTTCACATCATCGAATACTGCAAGGGCGAGGGTCCAATGACCCGAGTTTCGTATCCGTTGGATGCTGAGAGCGCGTTCATGACTGTTTGGGAATCGTTGTGCAATAGATACGAGTTTGACCACGAACCCGACCCGGAAGATTGGGTCATTAGTCACGAAGGTCCGCACGAGTATCACCTAACTCCAGACGGAAGTGTGTGGCCATCAATCGAAGGTGCCATTGTTGGGTTCGCTCAAGAGTGGGTCAACCGAGAAGAAGACGACAGGCCACTACTGTGGTTCTGCAACCGTAGAGACAAGTTCGAACTCATCGATCTGCATGAGTTCCTCAACATTGTGTAAGTCACAAGTCTGGGATATACTGACCAGACGTAATATCCAATAGTAGGAAGGCAGCCCGAAATGGCAGCAGTAAACATCAAAGATCCCCTTGTCAAGGGAATCGTCAAGTCCCGCAAGGATGGCCTCAAGTGGGCCGAGATCGCAGAAGCCAACAGCATGACTGTCGGCAAGGCGATCTTCCTGCACGAGTGCGCAACTGTCGAAGAGTCTGACCTCATCGACCCAGAGGCATCAGCGGCGACGCTACAGAAGGCAATCGTTCGAATGCGCGACAAGCACAGCATGTCGTGGGGGCAGATCAGCGCTCGCCTTGGTCGTGGCGCTATTGGTGAGATCAAGGCCCGCTCCATCTACTTCGGTAATGGTGGCGAGATCGACAATGTCCTGCGTGGTGGTCGTCGTGCTGGCGAGAAGGCTGAGCCCGTCAAGGAGA
>Ga0222716_10000144_pt1 | contig 56562 bp, 70 predicted proteins | sample C33_13DmetaG_FD_165044 | JGI IMG/M metagenome (GOLD analysis project Ga0222716, IMG submission 165044) | Estuarine water microbial communities from San Francisco Bay, California, United States - C33_13D | ecosystem: Environmental > Aquatic > Marine > Unclassified | place: USA: California... | reverse complement strand
TGCTACTCAGCAACTGTACCTTCGTTTGCAGACATCATACGAGGAATGCAGTTCACTGGCAGCAACGGTCAACTTAACCAATCAGTTGGCTGTACACCTCGCAAAGATATACCAACGTGGGTTCACCGTTGACATGGCTGCACTTGAAAGTGTGCGTCATGAGTTTCAACAGGAACGTGATCAGTTGGTCGCTGATCTTGAGGAACAGGTACGTGAACTTATGGGGGATCGTCCAATCAATTTGAACAGTCCAGAGCAATTGTCTTGGGTTATCTACAGCAAGAAGCCAAAGGACAAGAAAGTATGGGCTGATTTATTTGATGACTTCCGTATGACAGATACGGATTACAGAAGCACAGTTCGTCACAATAGTGACAGGTTGTATAAGCAAAAGGCAAAGCAGTGCACTACTTGCAATGGCACTGGCAAGACCTACAAAACAAAGAAGGATGGAACACAATATGCTAAACCCAATAAATGTATTACTTGTAATGCTACTGGCTATGTCTTTATGGACATCCGTAGTTCGGTCGCTGGATTAAAGTTCAATGCACCTACAGCAAAATGGACCTCAGCTAACGGTTTCGCCACAAGTAAAGATAAACTTGAGTACCTTGAAGGTGTGGCTCGACAACGTGATATGCAAGACGCAGTGTTGTTCTTACAACGAGTACGCCGTTTGTCTGCCGTTGACACATATCTCTCAAGCTTTGTGGAAGGTATATCAACTCACGTAAAACAAGATGGTAAGCTGCACGTCAGGTTACTGCAACACCGCACTGCCACAGGCCGACTGTCTGGTGCCGATCCCAACATGCAGAACATGCCACGTGGTGGTACGTTCCCAGTTAAACGTGTGTTCAAATCACGTTGGAATGGCGGTGAGATCATGGAAGCAGACTTTGCGCAGTTAGAATTTCGTGTTGCTGCATTCTTATCGCAGGACAGGACTGCTATTGACGAGGTGACCACGGGCTTTGATGTACACTCATACACCGCAAAGGTTATCACTGATGCAGGGCAGAACATGTCACGTCAGGAAGCCAAGGCACACACATTCGCACCGTTGTATGGTGCCAGTGGGTTTGGTCGTACACCTGCAGAGGCTGCGTATTACGAGCAGTTCACTAAGAAGTACTCAGGTATAGGCAAGTGGCACAAAGAGCTTGCACGTGAGGCTCTGGCTACGGGTAAGATCAAGACACCATCAGGTCGTGAGTTCTCTTTCCCTGATGTCACTCGTCGTGCTAATGGTACTGTGACCTTTTTCACACAGATTAAAAACTTTCCTGTACAATCGTTTGCCACGGCTGACATTGTACCCATATCTCTGATATACATCGACAAGTTATTAGGGGTAAACCAAATGCAATCGTGCATCGTCAATACCGTACACGACTCCATCGTGATTGATGTGCACCCAAATGAGAAGGATAAAGTATTACGGATAATAAATGCAGCCAACGACAGACTGCTTTCTATTGTGAATAAGAAGTGGAAACTGGATTTCAATGTACCACTTTTATTAGAGGCAAAGATTGGTCCGAATTGGCTTGACACAAAAGATGTGTCGTGATATAACTAAGAACTCGCAAACAGAAAAGGAGATTTTATATGAATCAAGTAGCAACAATTAACACTGGTAACTTCAATGCAATGGCAGAGGCAATGGGCATGTCCGTTGACAATACTCAGAAGTCACAGTCAAGCACACTTGCACGGCTGCGCATTAATCACTCAGCCATCATGGGTGAGGAAACAGTGAATGGCAAAAAGGTAAAGATGGAAGTTGTATCTGGCGGTACATACAAGTTGGAAATCCCAGATGGGCCAACCTACTATGCACCTACTGCGACTATTCGTCCTTACCTACAACGATTTATGTACAAACGTTTCATCAAGGGTAGTGACACAACACCAAATCGTTATGTCAAAACCTTGATGGCTAATGATCTGAACAGTGACATGAAGGACAATGACGGAGGCTTCAACTGTGGTAAGCCTGCAGGTTACATTGAAGACTTCAAAGCATTGCCTGAGAAAACACAAGAGTTAATTCGTCAGATCAAACGTGTCCGTGTCATGTTCGGTACAGTAGAACTGCATGATGTTACAGATGCACAGGGTAACCCAGTTGACTTAGAGCCACAGGCATTCATCTGGGAGATTGAGAACCGTGATGCATTCAAGACTGCAGGAACCCTGTTCAACAAGCTGGGTAAGATGCGGCGTTTGCCAGTGCAGCATAACATCAAAGCTGCAACTGAAGAACGTTCATTGCCAAATGGCAATTCGTTTTACCTGCCAACCTTGGCACTTGATCTGAACGAGACACTTGACGTGGCAGACTCAGAGCAAGAGACATTCGCAAACTTCCTTGCATGGGTTGAGAATTATAACGAGTACATCAAGGGTGCTTGGAATGACAATGCATATAAGAATGATGACACAGACACAGATACTGTTGAGTCATTCGTAGACATTGACGAAGAGGATTTCGTGTAATGAACCATCCTGCTGAACTAAAGCTGCACCAGTTTATGACTGATGCTGCCAATGGAAAGAGCACGTTCACTTATGAACAGGCTAAGGATATTGGCACAGAGGTTGCTGATGCAGTACTTCGTCAGTTCGGTAGTGGCAAGTCTCGTGATGCTTTCACACTAAGGATGTCCAACATTGGGCGTCCTACTTGCCAACTCTGGTTTCAAAAGAATAAACCTGAGAGTGCATTACCAAAGCCGACGACATTTGTAATGAACATGATGATAGGAGATATTGTTGAGGCTGTTTTTAAAGGGCTGCTTAAAGCTGCTAACGTGGAGTTTGAAGACACTGATAAAGTTAGCCTTGAAGTGGGAGATACTAATGATACTAGGGTTTCTGGCTCTTATGATCTTGTCATAGACGGTGCCGTTGATGACGTGAAGTCGGCATCCCCTTGGTCGTACCAGAACAAGTTTGATTCCTTTGCTACACTAGCCAAGGGTGACGGGTTCGGATACGTAGGACAGCTTGCAGGTTATGCCAAAGCATCTGGCAAACGTGTAGGTGGATGGTGGGTCGTGAACAAAGGTAATGGTGAGTTTAAATATGTACCAGCCGATGGTCTTGACCTTAATAAAGAACTTGATAAAATCAAGGACACGGTTGAAGCAGTAAACAAGAATGAGTTCAAACGTTGCTTCAGCCCAGTGCCAGAGTTCTTCCGTGGCAAACCCACAGGGAACAAGGTACTAAATGATAACTGTCGTTTCTGTGATTACAGATACGAGTGTTGGCCCAACATGGTTGAAGAACCATCACGGGTATCGAAAGCAAAAGACCCCAAGACGGTGGCATACATAGAGGATTAATTATGTTAGGTGATGCAGAAATAGAAGACTTACAAAATGAAATTGTGGCAATGGAAGAAAACCTTGAGGCAATGAAACAAGAATTACGTGAAGCACGATTTGCGGGTGTCCGTAAAGCAATGAAAGCACGTAAGGAAGCCGATCAGTTACTGAGTGAAGAACTGAAGGCATTAGGAGTACGCCGTTTAAACTGGCATCCGTTTATCTAATGAACGGTAAGCAGTTCATGGCTGCTATGAAGCATGGGTATAGGAGTGGGTTAGAAATCAAAGTCAAAGACTACTTGAAGGAGAAGAAAGTCAAGTTCAAGTACGAAGCCATTAAGATCGAATGGGAAGACTTGATGTACCGCACCTATACTCCTGACTTTATATTGCAGAACGGTATCATCATTGAGGTGAAAGGGAGATTCACATCAGATGATAGACGTAAACACGTAGCAATAAAGAAGCAACACCCAAACTTAGACATACGGTTTGTGTTTGAAAACAGTAGACGTAAGTTAAGTAAGGGAGCAAAGAGTACATATGCTACATGGTGTGAGAGAAATAAATTCTTGTATGCAGATAGGGTTATTCCAGAGGAATGGTTGAAAGAGAAAGGTAAAGACACACATCCAGACCTGATAGAGTTTCCTTACGATAAAATAAAGAGGAGCTAATATGTTAAATTCACTAATAAACTTTAACCCTAACGATTTCGTTATCCGTATCTCGCCAGATGTGGATGACAAAGGAGATTGGACAGGAGAACTTTCTGTTGGTATGCTGACCACAGATGATAACACAATGAAAGCAGACGACTTTGCACATCTGAAAGTGTTGACGGACATGTTGATTGCTGCTATACCTTTAATGGAGCAGGATCATGACGTAAGACGTAAACTGTTCAAGTTAGTTGATCAGATTGACGCAGATGAATTGGATATGAACAAACCGTTGGTTGAAGAACGTGACGGTAACGTAGTTAAAGTAAACTTTTAGAAAGGAGAACGAATGGTAGACAATGTAAACAACCCACCACATTATAATCAAGCAGGTATTGAATGCATTGATGCCATTCGTGCTGCCACTGGTGATGGGTACGAACACTATCTTCAAGGTAATATAATGAAGTATCTATGGCGATACCGATATAAGAATGGAGCAGAGGACTTGAAGAAGGCACAGTGGTATTTGACCAAACTTATTGAGGAAGTAGATGATAGTTAAAGTATTCTTAACCCTGAACATAGATGAAGAGGAATATCCAGTTCCTGTAGACGGAGAAGTTGATGAAGAAATCGAACAAAGTCTACAGGAATTTATTTATGACATAGACGGTATGTCAATCAAAGCAATAAAAATAATAACGGAGTAATGCTTATGGAAACTTATGGACCAACACTTGGAATCTCAGAGGAGATTCACGCAATGAAATACCGCAGCCACGGAGAAACCTTTCGTGAGGCAATGACACGTGTGGCTGAAGCACTAAAAGATAACGAAGGACATTTTAATAACTTCCGTACAATTTTGTACGAACAACGATTTCTTCCTGCAGGACGAGTACAATCAGCAATGGGTGCACCTCGTCGTGTAACACCATACAACTGCTTTGTATCAATGACAATTGAAGATAGCATGGACGGTATCATGGAAGCTGCTCGTCGTGCGGCAGAGACAATGCGCCTTGGCGGTGGCATTGGCTATGACTTCAGTACACTACGTCCACGTGGTACACTGATCAAGTCACTGGACAGTAAGTCGTCTGGTCCCGTGTCATTCATGGGTATCTTTGATGCCGTGTGTAAGACTATTGCATCTGCAGGGCATCGTCGTGGGGCACAGATGGGGGTGCTACGTGTTGACCACCCAGACATTGAAGAGTTTATTACAGCTAAAAACAACAGTGATACATTGACACAGTTCAACATCTCTGTGGGTGTGACGGACGAGTTCATGACTGCAGTAAAGGAAGACAAAGACTTTGATTTAAAGTTCGATGGACGTGTATATAAAACTGTGAATGCTCGTGCCCTGTGGGATCAGATATTACGAAGCACATGGGATTGGGCAGAGCCTGGGATTCTATTTATTGATCGTATTAATAAGAAGAATAACCTACAGTACTGTGAAAAGATTGCAGCAACTAACCCTTGTGGTGAGCAACCACTACCACCAAACGGAGCATGCTTGCTGGGTTCATTCAACTTAGCTAAGTATGTACTTGATCATGACGGTAAGAATGTCTTCAACATGAACCAACTACGTAACGACATACCTCATGTGGTACGTGCTATGGATAACGTTGTAGATCGTGCAACCTACCCACTGTTAGAGCAAGAGACAGAGGCCAAGAGTAAACGCCGTATGGGTCTTGGTGTTACAGGTGTAGCCAATGCTATTGAGGCGTTAGGATTTGAGTATGGTAGTGCTCGGTTTCTACAGACTCTTGAAGAAATCATGGGAGTAATTAGAGATGTGGCATATACTACGTCAGTTGAGCTTGCACTTGAGAAAGGTCCGTTTCCTCTCTTTAGTCAGGCATACCTTGGTTCTGATTTTGCTAAGTCTTTGCCTGATAATATTCGTGATCTCATTAGCAAGCATGGCATTCGTAACAGTCACCTTCTATCAGTTGCGCCAACAGGAACTATCAGCTTGTCAGCCGATAACGTATCCTCTGGAATCGAGCCTGTCTTCTCACATTACTACGACAGAACTATCCAAACCTTCGATGGACCCAAGGTTGAACGAGTAGAAGACTACGGCTATCGTGTGTTTGGTGTTAAGGGTAAGACTGCAGATGAACTGTCTGTGTTTGATCACGTTAAAGTATTGAACGTTGCCTCCCGTTACGTTGACTCCGCATGCTCAAAGACATGTAACACAGGTGACGATGTAACATGGGAAGAGTTTAAGAAAGTGTACATGGATGCATATGATGGTGGTGCATCGGGGTGTACAACCTTCCGTGCTGCAGGTAAACGTTACGGCATTCTAAATGCATCCAACTCTGAGGATGTTGCAGAAGAACCAGTAGTCGAGGAAACACAAGACTACGTAGAAGAAGGTGGTGCTTGCTACTACGATCCATCAACTGGCCTACGTCAGTGTGAGTAGAAATCGTAAGAGCTTAGGTACTGTTCAGTCACCCTGCGTAAAGGTCTGTCGCATAGACGATGATGGCTTTTGCGTGGGGTGCAAAAGGACTATTGACGAGATACGTGAATGGTGTATAATGTCAGAGTACGAACAACGTAAACTTTTATTTGAACTAATATGGAGGAAAGATAATGGGAACACGAAAACAATTTAGCCGTGCACTGTACGATGCATATGATGCTCCTGCAAAAAACAAACTCATGGAGTATCTCAAGAGTGCGGGGCATGAAATTGAAAGTGCAGAAGAGGACTACAATGTAGACATTGTATCAAAGAAAAACGATTATACTTACTTCAATGAAGCAGAAGTTAAGTTGGCATGGAAAGAGGAATGGCCCACACACTGGAAGGACATACGTATTCCCGAACGTAAAGGTAGACTACTTGCAAAATATGAGGGGGAGAATGGGGTACTTAACTTCTACATCTTCCGTAAAGATATGAAGCAAGCTTGGCGTATCAAGGATACAAGCCTGACAGAGGAACGTCTACGTGAGGCACATGGACGTAACATCCTGAAGGGTGAACTGTTCTACCATATACCATACACCGAAGCAGAATTAATCAACGTAGCATAAGGAGATTGCATATGAACAAACAACTAACTCGCAAACAACGTGGCCTTGGCAAATATGATGCACCGTTAAAATTTCAACACGAGAAAGGTTACAAAGATTTTCGACGTGGAGTCGTCGTTAACCCATTCCACAAAGATACAATGCAATACAGGGAATGGGAACGTGGGTTTAATCAAGCCTACTTTGAGCAGTTAAAACGGGTGAAGGAGTATGAACAAGCTACAGGACGAGGCTAGAGCATTTATGGAAAGCAAATATGGGAATATAAACTTCAGGTCATATCAAGACATGGCATCAGAAACTGCGATCTACAAATCAGAACATCAGGTAATCTACCCTGCACTAGGGTTGGCAGCAGAGGCAGGTGAGGTTGCCAATAAAGTTAAAAAGATTTTACGTGATGGGAAGTTTGATCGTGAAGCAATTGCAGATGAAGTAGGAGACTGTCTCTGGTACATTGCTGCACTGTGTCGTGATCTAAATGTAGACATGGCAGAGTTAGCAAAAGGTAACTTGCGAAAGCTGCATGACCGAAAGGTAAGGGGTGTCATCTCAGGGAGTGGTGACAAGCGGTGAAAAAAGAGGGGGCTGTAATGGCCCCCTTTGTTTATTCTCTAAATGTCTCTGCTATCACTATTAACTCTGCTAAGTCCTTACCTTTGGCACGTATGACTTGTTCATCTGTCATGCCCTCTGTGTCAATTTCCAAAGGCATCCTGCCATTCCGTTCAAGGAACTTCACAGTTGCAATCTTTCTGTAATCCTTGGGTACCCTACGGTAGGTAAGCATTTCTCGTATGTAAAGATTGGCAGTGTTCTTTGCCACCTCAGTAATTGAATTTTTAGATTCAGTATACAGGCTCTTTATAAATGGTTTAACGTATGTGTTGACATGTTTATCCTCAGACACTTTACGTTTGTACTCATCACTTTTATTTTTATACTGCTCACGTAATCGTTCTTCGTACCCTTGTGCAGACTCAACAATGAGAGGCAATTCTTTTTGTAAGAAGTCTACTTCAAATCGTTGAACAGATGGTACATCAGACACACGGAAATCGTATTCATTGAAGCCTAGGTTCTTTAAGTACTCCGCATATTCTGGATCGGCATTCCTTTGACTCATACCCAACAGAACACGAGACAGTGGGTTAACACGAGTAGGCTCTGGGTTAAACATGAACTCACGTAGTGGCATATCTGCCTCTTCTTCAGCAGTCATTGTGATGCCACGTTGTCTTGGCCCACGAGCTACAGACTGAGTAAAGCTTTCCCAACCATCAAGCGTAGGGTCTTGTCTTACGTCACGGTATTCAAGTCCACGTTCACCAGTTGCACGTTGTGCTTCAATCACCTGCGCAAGAGGGACCATCCATGTACCAAGGTAATTGCCCAATGCATCCCCTGCTGCCTCACCTACACGTTCACCTGTAGTTAAGTCTGTGCCTGAAGCAAGTTGTGCAACCTCATCTAAGATAGCATTACCTGTACCAGTACGGAAGTTTGTACCTGCAAATGTCTCCACAAACTCACGAGCTTTAAACCAATCACCGAATGTTCCTTCATTCAAACGTTTGGTTGCCTCACCTAAGTACAGGTACTGTCGCAATGGAAACTGTGGTGACGTATCCATTACCGTGTCATCACCTGTGTACACTTCTTTGTAGTCAGCAGGCACCTCACCAGCATGCCCCATACGGTACTGATATGCAGCACCTACTGTAGCTATAGACATAAAGGCATCGGATATCTTTTGCTGTAGTGACTCAGGGTCTTCATCGTCCTCTGTTAGTGCACTCATGCCTGCGAACAATGTTCCTCCACCACCGAGGACACCTACTGCGTTACGACTGATACGTTGTCTATCCTTTTTACTTAACGGTGCAGCGTATGTGCTATCCACTAAGCCTATTATCTTACGTGTCAGTGGGATCATTGCCCCACCTGCATACTGCCCCATCAGTTCCATAGAGTTGAACATGAAACGAGGGAAAGGCATGACAGTTGTTAGGCCGTTACGTACAATAAAGTTAGACGTACTCCTGAACACAGGAACATCAGGCTGTTTAGCATATGTAATATCTAACGCCTGTGTAACTGAGTCATCAATTAGATCAATAAAGCTACGAGCACCCTCTGGTTTTACATCAGACGAATCATTCAACAGAGACTTCAGTTTACCCTGTTGTAGTGTGTCGATTAGGTTAATACCATACTCACGTTCTGTCAGTCGTTCAAGCTCACCTAAGAATGTGGCCCTACGAATAAGATATTCTTGCCAACGGTTAGGAGTATTGAGTGTGTCTGTCACGTCCTCTAACCCAGACATTACCTTATCAAAGGCAGTCCCTGTGCCACGTCCTGTGGCTTGCTGTATCTCGTTTAGGTTATTAAACATACGATCAAATTGATCTGACAGTTCTGGTCTATCCAGTATCAGATTTACAAAACCTTTGATCTCATCTGGTCTACCATCGAACAGGTATGTAAATCCTTTGAAGCTACCCTTCCAGTTCTTGGGACTAAACATGGCACCCACACCATTGCCTATGCCCTCATTGGAAAACTTCCACAATGCGGTGTCGATTACGTTTCCTAGCCCCTCCATAGGTGCACGGATAACGCCCGATTGAACGTTACGTGCTGCAGTAGCTAACTGAGAAACAAGTAGACCACGACGAACATTCTCTACTCGCATCACACCCTTACGAATATTACCTTGTGCTTCAACTAAAGCTTTACTTGCGGCATCTTCTCTGACAGAGGAAGGACGTGCACGTTTAACCTGTGATAACTTGTTAAGGATTCTACCCGCAGTGCTACCAGACCCTGCCACACTGAGTACGTAATCCTCGAATGACAGGCCGTAGTTATCTAACATATCTACTAACTCTTGTCCATCAAGATCACCACTCACAGTTAGGTCTACCAATTGGTCAATGACAGGTTTATCCGATTTGAAAAAGTCTGGGTGCTTTTCTTTTAGGTCAGTTGCTACAGCTACGATACCATCAAACTTTTCAGGTTTGAGTATAGGCATCATGATCTCATCACCAGTAGCCAGTTCTGCAAACTCGTTGAAGTCCACACGTCCTGTGCCTAAGACTACATCTGTTGCTCCTCTACGTTCAGCAGTTGCAACCTCAGTGTTAACGGCATTACCTACACTACGAATCTTATCAGGATCAAGTTCAAGCTTACCATTTGTGACTTTAGATATACTGATCTCACGTCCTGCTTGTTCAGACAGTCTCTGTTCAAAAGTAAGAATCATATCCTCTGTGACTGCAGGGTTGTCTGAAGCCTTTTGTGCTGCACGTAATGAGGCTTCTTGTGCTGCCTCACGATTAACTAACTCAGCACGTTTAGCACTGCGTTTGTTGTATCGTTCAATTATCTTATCTGTCTTACGTGTTTCTTTAGCAAACCTACGAGCACTGTTTGCGTGACCTACAGCATTAAGTATCTGTCCATATGCAGGTAATGTTTCAGAGAACTCAAAGCCTGCACCAATAGCATCAGCAATCTCTTCTGCAAGCTGCCCTTCATTCTTAGACAGAGCCTTTCGTCCAAACTGATTGACTGTACTGTTGATCATTCCATATATTTTGGAACCAAGCCAGCCACTTTCATTTAGTTCTGTTAGACCATTTTCAATTTGATCTACTGTGCCTGCAGTTATTGTTTCAAATAAGTTACCCGCCTTTAGCAGTACACGTGTGCCACCTGCTTTGCCATCTATTGCTTTGATAATAGCATGATCAATTAAACCTTGTTGAGAATAACCACGTGTCTTTTTTAAATCGTCACGCATAAAGTCTGCAACTGTACTGCCTATCTCTGCCATTTCTTCATCAGAGTATTCATCAAAGTTTATATACTCTGCATTGAGTTTTTCAAGACGTGTTACGTCCTCTGTCTGGACATCTGTAGGTGTTACTCCACGAGACTCAAGGATAGTTTTCTTTGTGACTTCTGGTTCAGGGGATAGCTGTATGGAAAGCATTTCATCTTCAGTAAACTGTACCTCTACAGGTGCAGGTACATCAGGTGCTGTGTCCACAAACGGATCAGCAGTAGCTTTACTTGTATTAAAGAAGTTACTAAGTGCATCATCTTCTGTGGGAGCAGGAGGTTCTATGGTAACAGGCTTTGGAGTTATTTCCTCTAAAGCTTCATCCTTGTCACTCACACCAAAGAAGTTCTGTAAAGATAGGTCATCCATTATTCCACCATAATCAAAGGAACATTTTCAATCGGATCATTATATCCTGTATACACTGCAATCTTTTGTACACCATCTTCTTGCCAAATAATTACATCTCCTATTTTTACCTGCTTCTGTTGCACTGCAGCCATTGCTTCTGCTGCAGAACTTTTTGCTACATGATAAGCTGAGTCTGGTTTAGTTGCAATTTGCCTTGCATATAAGTCTAAATTCTTTACAGATTCTGCTCTAAGAAATTCTATTTTGTCATTCATCAATGCATCATCAAGACTTCCGTATGTGCTTTGCAATTCCTCTGCTACTTTCATCATAGCCACACCGTATCTTCCCTCATCCCCGTCTATACGTTTAGCAATTGCACGATCAATATCGGATAACTCAAACTTAAACTCTGATAAAGCACGAGACTGTACTGAGTTAACTGTTGCTTCGATAGTGCCTAAGTTAAACAATGAAGGATCGGGTGCATCCTCACCTTTTTGTTCACGTTGTGCCTCATGGTATGCCGCCACATCTTTAAGTAAGATAGTTTTTTCAGACTCCAAGTTTTTATACTCGGTACTATCTTCAGCAAGTGTAGCTTGTTTCTGTGATATAATTGCAAGACGTTCACCATAAGAGTTTGACACCTCGTCTGGGTCTTCATACAAACCTTTATAAGCTTGAGCATCAAACATACCAATGGTAGGTTTCTTTGGTCCATCAATTGTAGAGTCAATCTCAGGTTTACTTGACTCAATGTCTTCACCAACATTAGGCATACTTAATATTGTATTAATGTTCTTGCCTTTTTGCATGGCTTTCTGTCCAGCATCTACCGCCATTTCAACTGCGACTGCACCCTGTTGAGCAATAGCTGCTGCTGCTTGGTCATTGTATCCAAGAAACTTTAGTGCACCTATAGATGCTTCAAGAGCCTCTTGTTTCTGTGCACGTTTGGCACGAGAGGCAGCAGCTTGACGCATGGCCTCTGTCTTAGCCATCTTATCAAATTCATGTTGACGTTGTTCTTCATCTTCGATGCCCTTTACGACACCCTGAGATAAGCCCCCAACAAATGCACCAAAATTAAAAGCCATTATACTCTCCTTGCCATAAGTCCAATCATTACAGGTTCACCTGTTTCTTCCTCTGGCATCGGTTCTTCTACAGGTTCTTCTTGCTCACGTTCCATTTTTGCTTTCTCTAAGTCCATGCCTTCCATTTTCTTTTTGACTTTCTTTAGAGCCAGTGCAATAGCACCACGTGATGGTGTTTCATCTTTATCTAACTCTGTACCCATGTCATACTCAACGTCAAACATATCACCTACGTATGCAAGTGTTTCCATAATCACTGGTATAACCAACATGCCTACGTCGATAGTATGTTTACCCTGCATGACTCCAGAAATCTGAAGAGCATTTGCCATAGTTGTTAGAGGAATACCTAACTCCATATTGTCCAATATGTCATCAAGGAATTGTTCATCTGTAATTCGTTTAATATAAAATTCACTAGCCTCTTCTACAGTATTAAACTGTGATGGCTGTTGCCAAGGATAGTTTCCCAACTTACCCGTTAAAGCTTGCCCAGGAATAGGGGCATCTATCATTTGCTCTTCACTAAACTTAGCCATCTTTAAAAGCCTTTCTTGCTTTTGCCAGCATGTGTACGTAGTTAGCTACTACATCCTTTGGTTCCTTGGGTGCAGGAGCTTGTTCATTAGTTTGTGTAACACTACGTCCCAGCAAGCCTGTCTTACGAACCTTTTTAACTGGGGCATCCTCCACTTTAGGAAGACCTTTATATGCTTTGTATGCTTGATTATACATTTAAAACTCCTAATCAAATACGCTTGTCAGTGAATCCCATGCACCTTCTAAGAAACTACCAGACAAGTCAGTTGTCATAATTTTACCAATCATTGCACCGAAGTTTGCGGAAGAGTTGTAGTCGTTGACAATATTCTGAATGTCTTTTTTACTGTCTGCTCTTAGCTGTTCGATAGCCAAGTTAACAGCACGTTCACGTTCATTCTCTGCAGATGTCCATGCCCATGACATACTATCACTGTAGTAGTTCCATAAGTTATTGTAAGCAGCTTGGTTCATTCCAAGAACATTAGATGCATTGATCTCGTTAGCTCTGTTTACCTGTGCTGTGTCTGCAGTAGCAATCTCTCTACGCCACTGTGCATTTGATTGGTCAATAACAAGACGGTTGTTTGCGTTGAACTGTTCACGTTGATTGTTAATTTCTTCTGTGAACTTAGTCATCGCATTAGCTTCGCCTGCATTGAACTGTGCCTGTGCATTAGCTTGGATAGAGTTATGCTTAGATACATCAGCAGTTAATGAAGCAAAGAACTGATCGGTCTGATTCTCTGATGTAGCATTGAATTGTTCTGCAGCATTAATAGCTGCCTGATCGTTAAACAATGCCTGTATCTGATTTTGTTTCTTAAACAACTCTGTCTGCTGTTTGTTTGACAGGTTCTGCATTTCAAGAGACAAGAAGTTCTGAGCATTCTGTACTGCAGCTTGCTGTCTGTTGTTTAGGTTAGCTGCATCTAATTGAGATAGTGCTGCTGCCTCTGCCATTACTAAAGCTTGTTCGTTGTTAAGGTTCTGCAACTCCATTGTGTTAGCTGCACGAGAGTTCTCAAGAGCAATCTGCTGTTCAGCAGTAAAGTTTATGTTCGCAACTTCACCAATCTTTGTAGCATTAAATACTTTAGCTTGGAAGTCTTGGTCAAACTCTTGTCCCATAAATTCGGCACGTTGTTGTGCTGCAAGCATAGCACGTTGCTGACGATTTGACAAGTTCTGTGCTTCGAAAGATGCAATTGTTTGTGCATCTGCTTGTGCGATTGGAAGTGCAGATTCCATAGCTGCCTGTATAACAGCCTGTCCTGCCATAGATGAGGCACCCAAACCACGAGCAGCAAGTGTTTGTGTAGCTGCTCTCATTGCTCCTGCAGCCCACGGAGGAGTAGCACCTCCTTCAAACTGCTGCATCATACCTTCTAACTGACCTTGTACTGTAGCCTGTTTAGATGGTGTAGCTTCTGCTGCTTGTATTTGCTCTGTAAACTTAGCTGCTTTCTGTGCATCTGCTGAACCTGAGATAATCTCACCGTCCATGATCTCACGGGTAGTAGGATTCTCAAGTTTAATATGATTACCTGTAGCTGCTTCTAAGTTGGACACAGAACTACTTGTTGCCTGTGCTGCAGTAATCTGTGCCTTAGAGTCTTCAGGGGCAAGTGTGGCTGCTTGTGTAGCTTCTACGGCAGTGTTTACTGCAGGGGCAGTTTGTGCTGCAGTCATTAGGTTTGCATTTGTCTGATCAGGTATACTTGCCATAGTGGTAGTTGCACCTGTAGTCGTAGTTGTTACATCCCCAGTTACCTGTCCTTGTTTAGGGCTTACAAACTGCCCTTGTGTTTCTGTAATACCCGCAGGAACCACAGCGGCACCTTCAGGTAACCCTGGGGTTTTAGCTTGGTACTCCATAATGTCAGTAATACCAGCATTATCAGCAATCTCAGGTTGGATTGGAACATACTGTTGCCCTAGTGTAGTAGGCGTAGCTTTAGTTTCAAGAGTATCAGAGGTAGACTGATAGTCTGTTGCCCCTGTTACATCCACACCCGTCTGTGCATATATAACCCCACCTTGTGCCATTTGCACCTGTGTGTTAGACATGTCAACAGAAGTATTACCCATAGCTTGTTGTGGCTGCGCACTTACTGGGTAGAACCCTTGAGGGATTGGAGTCTGTGGTTGACCGTTTACAAAGGTAATACCTGCAGTTAAACCTGCAGCATTACGATACATACGTACCTCTGTTTGACCTACAGGTGTTCCTGCCTGTCCTGTCATACCACCACCAATGCCACCTTGCGTTGCTTGTGGAGGAGTCTGTCCCATAGTAAATACTCCTGCCGCCATTTGATCTGTAGGTGAGCCTGTATAGGTAAACGTACCTGCATATGGATTATAATTTGTAGGCGTAGACTGTTGAGTTGTAGTACCTGTTCCTGTTACTTGTGTTCCTCCTGTACCTGTCATAGTACCACCTATGCCTGTATTGTCACCAAAAGGAATAGTGCTAGGCAAGTTATCTAAAGTTGGAAGACTTGTACCCGTTCCACCTACTTCTGTTCCTGCAGTACCTGTCATGCCACCGCCTGTGGTTGTTCCCGCACCAGTAATGCCTACATCTTTATTAGTATCGTATGTACCTGTACCCGTAGTAGTTTGTGTAGTTTCTGGAGCTTGTCCTGTAGTAGCAAACAAAAAGTCATCATAGCTTGCATAGGATGGATCATCTTGAAGGGTATAGTTAGATTTAAAGTTTAGATAATTGTTTTCAAAATCTGTATCAAAATCTTCATACTGTGTAGTTTGTGTAGGAAATGCTATGTTGTTAAGATATCCCATAGCCCCTTTAGCAAACTCTGGGCCACCTTTAAGATTTTGGTCTACTGCTAAATTTCCCCAATTGTTTAAAATATTTTTAAGGTCTTGTCCTCTGTTTTTATAATCTTGGTACAGCTTTTTATAAACATCTTTTTCAGTAGCATATCCTTGCTGCTCCATCATAAACCGTACTCCAAATGGAGTAATGGAAGGTTCTTTCTGTGCCCTAGTCAAGGCCATATTAAGTTTATTAGACCGACTACGATACTCATTTTTAATTTGCTCTGCAGTTCCTGACGTTATAATAATATTACTTGGAGCATACAGAGTACTAGTACCATCTTTATTATTTATAATTTTGTATGCGCCTTGACCAATACGAATGTTTTTAACAATCATATGGTTTTGATACTCTTGATCACTTGCAAAGTCTTCACGAGTTCTATTATCATTTATGTATTTATTGTATTCTAATGCTTGGGAACGTTGCCTTGCAGCTTCAAGGACACCCTCTCTGCCTGCACCAGTATAACTAATGGTGCCATCTGCATATTTTACACCAAAAGATTCAACAACATTTTTACCTTCAGCATCTTTTAAAATGTTGCCAGCTTCATCACGTTTAAACTCAACATGCATAGTAGGTACTTCAATGTCTGAATTAGTACTTTGAGTTAATTTTTGCGTAGAGCTTTCAGTAGATGTTTGAGCCAAATCTATAGATGCACTTTCAGGAGAGTAGTCTTGTGATAATCCATGTCGTTCAGCAAAAGTTGTTCCCGCTTCGTGATCATATACTTTGCCTGTACTTTTTGCGGTTAGGGTGCCGTTACCATTATCTGTCCAACCAAAGTCGTTGACTAATCTTTGTTCTACATCAGACAACTGAGAAGAAGCTTGACCAGATTCCTTTGTACCATCCATTCCAAGGCTTGTTCGTAATGCTTGCACAGATGCCGAATAGTCTGTTGCATTATCAAATGCTTTGCCCATATGATAATATGTGCCTGTTTCTGCATCGTATCCGTTGGTTTTATTTACCATTGTATTATACCTTTACTTACCCATTGTCATCCACACTGCCCCTGCAATAAATGTCAGTGTACCGACAGTGAATAATTTTACTACAGTTGACCATATAGATTTACGAGTATCTCTCCATGCTTCAAGTAAACTTCGCATCTCTGTAATGTCTCTATGTGCATCGTCATCTAACAGTCCAATAGAACGTAGTGCCTCTTTAGCTCCACGTCTGGCTGCACGATCTAGCATTTCTTCAAACTCGTCTGATGATAATTTAATGTCGGACATTTGCTATATCTTATGGTTTGGTGGGCCAATCTGAATCCTCAAGATGAGGCCAGTTAGAGTGTGTTGTAATATCACGTAGTGCTTGACGATATGCTGTCTGTGCATCTGTCATGGCAGGACTGTCAGGTAGTGCCCACCAATCTGTTTCTGCTATCTTGTTATTGCGTATGTTTCTGTTTCTTTCAGCATATAAATCGTCATATGCCTGTATCTCTTCTGCTGTCTTACTGACCACATTAAAGTTTAATGTCCAGACATCCTCTACTAATGTTGGATTAGTATCCTCTACCAATTTTTGAGTTCTGATAGTGTAATCAGGTCTTTCAATTGTTACAGGATAAACATCAAAACGTTCTAATACACTTTCTGTAATAGACTTTGGAAAAGAAGTATTAGGATTATCCAGTTTTAATTGTGCGATAGAATACGGATATACCGACACTTCTCCATTTTGTATTTTTGCATATACCATAGTTTTTTCCTTTTAGTTTAGATTTCGTAATCTGCCCACTCAGTGTATGTTGAAGTTTTAGGTTCAGCAATAGTACTATCACTAGCAGTACTTACACTTAGTGCTGCTACCGTTAAGCTAGTTGTAGTTACTGTTGGAGTTAATGACATAGAGCTTAAACTTGAGGAAGCATAAGTATGATAACCATAAGTTCCATGACCACTACCATCTGATGGTAACTTTAAAAGCAATGCTTGGTATTCACCATTAATAATTCCATTAGAATAACCACATACAATCGGCTGATCGTTACTGTCGATTTTAATGCCACTAAAATGAGTTACCCCTCCTGCATAAAAATAATTTTGCCATAGTAAAGTACCGTTGCTTGAAAACTTCATTATCAATGCATCGCTTCCACCATCTGTTCCAACGCCGTATATGTTACCACTACTGTCTACAGCAACGTCATAAAAAGCAGACGCCCCGCTGTTTGCAGTGTCTCTGTATGCAATAGTGGATTGAAGTGTTCCACTACTGTTAATTTTTACTATAGAAGCTGCAAATGCTCCTGGGCGCAACGTCCCTGCCATAAGTATGTCGCCTGAACTATCTAGTGTAGCAGCGTAACACAAGTCACCGCTACTATACCCAATAGCCCTTTGCCATAGTAAAGTACCAGCATTATTGTATTTTGCAATAAATTGATCGTAGCTACCTGAACCTCCGCTGCCTGTTTGTCCAACTATGTAAATATTATTAGAGCTATCTACAACAATGTCTTCCCCTTCATCGTTAGAACTTCCATGTATGTGGCTGTTAAAACTTCCTGAAAGACTATTTAAATTAACGTCCATTTTCTTTGCAAAAAACGCAGTGTTTCCACCTCCTGCGTCTGTTCTTCCAACTAAACAAATATTGCTATTACTGTCAAACACTCCATTTTCATAGATTATAGTTCCTGGGTCTGCAGATGTTCCAAAGTAGTATGTTGTATTTGCATTACTATACCTAGAGCCATCAGATTTATTTAGTCGTCTTACTAATGCTTTGTCGATAATAGAGTTTCCCGACGAATATCCTTGGCGTGTGTATCCTATAACATAAATAACATTGCTATTGGCGGGAGCTTCAGCTACGCTGTGAAGAATACAGTTATTATCAGGAGAAGTGTCATGCTCAATTAATTTTTGCCATTGCAAATTTCCATCAGTGTCATACTTAGCAACCGATCCTTCAAAATAAGTTTGTGAGGGATAATTATATCCAGCATATCCTACTGCATAAATATCATCACTACTATCTACATGAACATCAGTAAAATAATTACGATCACCAGAATCTCCAAATACTCTAATCCATCCAGACTCGCCGCCGCTGCCACCCGATGCCATTAAAAATTTTTTTCCACTACTCATTTATGTTATCCTAAATTCTGTCCTGCCGTAAATCCATACCAAGTAGTACCACCATCATGCGTATAGAATACAAATTGATCTACTGCAGATGCTGTAGAAGTTAATGCTGGTTGTACATTATTAGGCCAGTCAACTGATGTAGGCCACGTAATTGTGTAACCACTGGCACTAGCATCTTGAACTACTTTTAGTGTAAACGAATAGGAAGTACCTGTTGCAGGAGGATTGCTCCACGTAAAGGTAGTCACATCTTCAGTTAGTGTTAGTGCAAATACGTTACCTGAATCACAGTCAAGTGTAGCAGTGCCACTGGATGAACTAATAGCTGTGTACGTATCAGTATACTTTACTCCGTCTACATTGCCTGTATATGTTGCATCTGTGCCATTTGTCCCATTATCAAGAATAACAGTACCATTATTAGCCTTTACATCGCCAAGTATATCACCTGTAACGTTGCCTGTAACAACTCCTGTTACTGTTACGTTAGTAGCATTAACTGCACCTGTGTGAGTACCTGTAGTGTCGCCTGTCAGATTACCACTTACATCACCTGTTAGATTACCTGTTACATTACCTATAAAAGAAGCTGTAATTTGACTTGCGGTAAAGGCTCCAGAAGCATCTCGTGCAACAACTTTATATGCCGTATTATTTGGTGTTGCATCAACAGCCCATGTAGTAGCTGCCGAACCGTCAAAATTATTACCTGTTAAATATGTACCACGAGTAAGAGTACTGCTTACTGATGTGGCAGAACCCGATAATGTAGCTGTAATAGTGCCTGCACTAAAGTTGCCTGATGCATCACGAGCTACAACTTTACTTGCAGTGTTAGCTGAAGTTGCATCTACAGCAAGTGTACCACTAGTGGTAATAGTTCCACCTGTAAGATAGCTTCCTCCAGTAATAGATGTAACTGTACCGCTTGTAAGTGTTAAATCATTATTAAATCCAGAAAGATTAATGTTAGCTTTAGTTAATTTTTTCTGTGCATTTGCACTATCTACAACAACAAAGTAATCACCGTCACCATCTGTAGTAGATGTTGTAAGCTCACTAAGATCAAGGTTGACTGTAGCAGTCCAACCTTCTCCTGCTGTACCACTAATGTCAATAGCATCACCTGCAGAAACAGCAGCCACATAGTTACCTGTAGTTTTAGTTCCAAGTGCAATAGAGTTATCTGGCACAGTTAAAGAGGTACTTACACTAAGTGTGCCTATAGTTGCAGTAGTTGAACTTACAGTAGGAAGGTTTGCTGTACCGTCAATATAAATGTTCTGCCATTTTTCTGCTGCAGTTGCACTACCAATATTATACGTACCACCTGCAGATGGCAACAAGTTAGATGCAATATCAGCATTTACCGTAACTGTATCTGCATTGTCACTGCCTAGTACAGTGTTGCCATTTGCTGTAAGGGTATTAGTAAGAGTAGTTGTACCTGTAACTGAAAGGTTGTTAGACAGTGTTGTAGCACCTGTTACACCTAATGTACCGCCCACTGTAGCATTTGTAGCAACATTAGCATTGCCAGACAAGTGCAGGTCTTTAAACTTGTAAGGAGTTGTACCTTCACCTAAGCTAACTACATTGTTTGTTTTAGGTCTAAGTAAAGAAGCTGTAGAAACAATGTCTTGAGTCGGACCAAGAACAGTAATAGGTGCCCCTTCATCTGCCGTACCGTCGTGTGTATGCCCAGTAGATTGATCAAAAGCAGCTTCAATGGCATTAAATTCATTATCGAGATCATCAGCATCAATAACGTTACCATTGGCAATGTTATTGTCTGTATCTGTCCGTGTGTAACCCGTACCCATATTATTTTCCTTACTGTCTATCGTTTACTGCATACTCAAATATCGCAGTATCTAACAAAAACGAAGCATCTGAACTATTGTCTTCTATTCGTATAGCTACAGTTTCTCCTGATCCAACTATCTGGTTTATGTAACTTTGTGTTCTTGGTGCACCATACTTTGAGGTATTATATATCGTTGTGTTATCCCCGTAAATACCAATTGTAGTTCCAGTTTGTGTAATATTAAAACTTGCAGGTTGAATGTAGTCTGCTCTGTTTTGGTTGTATTTAACACCTGCAACAATATTTAATGAACCAAATGGTTTGATGTACATATCAAGCTTATAAAAAGTTTTACGCATTTGTGGATCAGTTATAGGCATATAGGGAGATTCAAAGATTGCATCTATGTTTTCTCCGTCCCTACTTGTTCCAGTGTCCATATTATACACGTAACCATCTTCATTTGCAAACACTCTATACTCATCTTCATCAATAAATTGTGAGTCTGCAATATAAACCTTAAAACCTTTTAGTTCTGCCCACTGAAAACCCTGACCACCTTGGTCAATAAATTTACTTCCTAACACACCCCTAGCAACGTTGACACGTTCACCTGAAACATAAGCAAACAAACGATACTGTGCTTTACTTCTAATTACTGTACTTGAGAATACAGTGGCATAGTCTTGCAGTCTCGCAACTGTAGGTCTAATGTTTTTAGACGCAACGTCAATGCCAAAGTCACCAATACGTTCTGTTGAACTCAAAGTACGTAGACCGTCTGGCCCAAGGAACATAACGTCAGCACCGACTTCCTGAATTGTGTCAGCACTAAGACAACCCAAGTCTTCCGTAACTGGTGTCAGTGCAAAGTCAGCAGAAGTAGCACCTGTTAACCTTACAATCTTATCGTATGCAAAAATAATTAACTGATCACGAAAAACAATTAGTCCTGTAATCTCTGATCCTATACTAATACTGCCTGCACCATTAGCTGGATCAAGATCGTCTGGTGTATAAGGAGCAGTAAATACTAACTCAGTACCTACCCCAAAGAACAAAGTACTTTTAAACATACACACATGACTTGCTCCCTCTACAGGAGTGTTTATGTTTGTTGTGACTACATTACCCTCTGAGTCAGTAGAAGCAGTTAAGTATGTTAGTGTATTATCTGCAATATCATAATAAGCAGGATAGTTAACACCATCAACAAAACACATAATAGGATCATTTGTGAAGTTATAACGAGCCTGACGTACTTTTGTAATTGTTGTATTAGGTGCAGTGCCTAACGTTGCCCATGCGGGAGTAGAGTCTGTGGCATCCGCAATATAATAAATACCGTTACGTGCAGCTATAACCTTTTGATTGCCTGTATCTTGCACAATAGCTAGTGCCTGTATAACACCTGTACCCGCAACAGCACTGTCAATAAATTTATTGTACCCTGAAACTTTTTTATATCCACCATCTAGTGATGGTTCAAAGTTTTGTAACAAAGCAGCAGAACCAACTGCATTCATACCTTGCTGCAAGGGGCTGATGTTTGTAATTAACCCACCTGTAAAAGGAACTGGGAATGTTTGCCACTGTGTAGCCATAGTATTACACTTTCATGTTAGTAAAGTAAGAAGTATTCTTTTGTATAACAGTTGATCTAATATAGTCGTAACTGTTAATGTACAAACTTCTCATATACTTTATGCCCTCTTGAAACTTTTGTTGTGCTACTTGAGATGCCTGTGCATCACCCCTAAACTGATATGCATAGAACATTGCACCATCTACAATGATATGTTTAAACTCTAATGGTACACTTGGTACATCATCGTATAGCTCTAACTCTACTGGATTACGATAGTATTCATAGTCTAGTTCATAATCTTTATCTGGTGTAGGCAGGATTAAGAACTCTTGACTTGGAGCACGTACTACAAACTTTGGTACAGAACGTTTACTACTACTAGTGTTATACTCATAATCTATGTATTTGTCAAGATATTCTTGATAGTCCATAGGTTTTAATTTAATTGTTTCAACATTTAAGTCTGCATCACGTCTAATTCTGAAGCTATTCATGTCTAATAACTTAGCATCAGAAGGGTATCCATAACGCAATATGCCTGTAGTTAGTATGTCTTCTTCAGTTACATGGTTCCAAGGCCATTTGTATTCTTCGTGATTGACATGTCGAATAGCAGAGTTAACTGCATCTTTAGCTGTATTGTAAAACCCAGTAGCTGTAGCAAAGTTAGAACTTGAAAGCTCTACCTCATTAAGTCTACGGTTTATTTCATTTACAAGTCCAAGAAAATTATATGCCATTATTTATTCCTCACACGTAGTCTGATGCTTCGTTCTACAGTAAGTCCATTGCTGTCGGTTATCTGACATGTAAACTTATACAGTTTATTGTTAGTGCCTGACCCAATGTGTGCAGTAACTACTGTGCTTGTGTTAGATGACGAAACTAACTGAACGCCATTTACTAATGGTCCACTATCTGTAAGTTGTGTCTTAGTCCCATCTGCTGCATCTACATACCAAATATAGCTTGATATAGTTGCATCCCCAAGAAAACGGGACCAATCAATACTGTAATCAAGTGTTTCATCAGGGTCTTTGTTGGGCCATTTTAATGACATTGTATTATCCTTTAAGCTGCTCTGGCATATACTGTTCTATATTCAGAAGGTTGGGGTTCAATATATACTGTTCTATTCTGTGCTTCTTCTACATAAACTGTTCTTGCTTCTGATGGTTGTGGTTCAACGTAAACTGTGGTATAGGGAACCTCATTTACAAATACTGTTCTTGTAGTATTGTCTGTTAGTTCTTTTATGTATGCAGTACGAACTCTACTGTAAAGTTCTTTTAGTGCAGCATAATCAAATCTTGTAGTTAGTACTGTTACATCATTAGTGCTTAATGTTGCAGACACACTACTTGCTACAACGGTAGCACCTGCAGTAACAGTGACAGTGTTTACGGCGGTAGTGCCTAGTACACTTTGTCCTGTAAGATCAACGTCAGCATTTGCAATGACATTAACGTTGTCTCCGTTAAACTGTACTGTACCTTCTACGCCACCTATATCAAATAGTGCAGTACCCGTAACCGTTACATTGTTGTCTGCTACACCTGTAGCTTCAACTGCGTTTGGTACAACAACGGCAGTACCTGTTACTGTAACGTTACCGTTTAACGATAATGTAGCTTCAAACGAGTCACTGATTACAACTAATGCATCTGCATCAACAGTGACTTCATCTCCACTAACTGTAGGATCGTCTGTTATTGCTTCGGCTTCAACACCGACTATGCTAAACAATGCAGTACCAGTAATGGTCAGAGCATCGTTTATTTCACCCGTAGCTTCAACTGAAGTTGGTACAACAGTAGCACCAGCAGTGACTACAGAGTTTGGATCAACGGTAGCTGTAGCTTCAAACGAATCTGTTATAACTGTTAGTGCATCAGCTATAACGACAGAGTTTGTGTCTACCTCACCTGTGCCCTGTACCCCAGTAATGCTGAACAGTGCAGTACCAGTGACACTAACATCATCATTGATACTGCCTGTAGCTTCTACTGCTGTAGGTACAACGGTAGCACTTGCAGTTACGGTTACATCTGCTATTGATAATGTAGCAGCAAACCCAGTTACCGTGATCGTAACATCGGCCTGTTCATAGCTTTCACCGAAGCTGGCTACGGAAAAAGGATTTTGTGAAAAGGCCATTAGCTACTCCTTATGCGGCAGCTTCTTCTTCTTTAGTAAGAGATTCCTGCAGCATTTTCATAAATGCATCTCTGCCTACAGATAGTTGATCTAAGTTAAACTTAGCAGAGTTAATCTTTTGATCTAGTGAGGCAACATGATTAATCAGTACCTTCTGTTCCTCTGTAAGTTGATCTTCTGTGTAATCTACGTCATCAATAGTGATAACAGTAGCCTTTTTTTCTTTAGCCATTGTTTTCTCCTTTATGCTAAAATTTATGCGGCAGCATCGTGTGATTGTGCCCCATACCATGTTGCTCCACCATCTCTTGTGTAGAACACATACATGTCTAATTCACCAGTTCCTGGCGCATCTGGTACTGTACCTCCTGACCATACAACAGAGCTAGGCCACGTAACAGTATAAGCAGTAGATGCGTTGCCAACCAGTTGTAACACAAAAGAAGACGACCATCCACTAGAAGTCCCACCAAATGTAAATGTAGTATTGCCTGACATTATCAAAGCAAATGCACCTGCTGTATCGGGATCACACGTTACGCTGGTTCCACTAAGTCCACGAAACTCTTCTTGTAAAGAGCCATCATGTATTTGTGTGGTTCCATATATTTGAAACGTGCCTGTGCTTGCTCTTATAAGGTCTTCTGCACTATGGTAAAGATGATCGGCAGGAATTATTTCAAAGCTTCCAGTTGGCTCCTTGTGCCAAAGAGTACATTCGTCGCCACCACTGTTTTCTGAAAATCTCGCATACAGTCTATGCCAACCTGCCTGAAGATAAGCTTGCCCAGAATTTTGATAAGCATAAGCACCTCCAGAATAAGTACCAGTTACACCGTGTCCTTGGTAAAAATCAGCAACCCTTACACCGTCAATAAAGAAATCGGAAGCATCATCAGAGTCAATACCGAACTCATAAAGCCCCTCTGTAGGTGCCCAGTAATAGCCATGAAACTCTACTTGATAATAATCACTATTTTTAGTAAAGCCGTTTACGGTTGAAGTTACCCCCCACTCTAATAAGGATGAACTATTTTTAATTCTGTTAGTAAGATCAAAACGATTTAATGGGTGTACAGATGCGGTAGGGTTATTATAGTATCTGTAAACAAGTCCTGAAGGGAAGTTGGCATATTTAGTTGTTTCAGCAGGTCTTATAATACCATTGTTTTCTGCAACATAAATATCTCCGTTAACATGTAGCTCTTCTTGAGGACTTGTAGTGCCTATGCCGACTTTACCATCAACTTGAACTTCGAATGCAACATTACCACTTCTGTTGACTGTTTTAAACATTGCAACTGCATTGTCGTTTGTTGTTCTAGTTGACGAATCAATTACAACACCTTCACCTGATCCGTTAAGTGCAGTACTGATGAGCATAGTACCTGTTGAGGAGTTTGCAGTTGACTGATTATTTACTGTTACTGCCCAAGTTGGACTTGTGGTGCCAATACCAACTTTACCATCATCTTTAATAAAAAAGTCTATATTAGCATCTGTTAAGTTACCAAATGCTGTATTTGTTTCACCAGCTGCAACACCAAAGCCTTTGAGATTGCCAGTTTTGATAACAGCAGCTCCATTTGATCCAACACCTGTTTTTAGTCCAAAATCAATACCATCACTTTGAGTTCTAAATCTCATATATTGATCTTGATAGTTAACATTGCCTAATAATAAAATTTGTCCTGTGGACTCTACTTCTAATTTAGCAGATGGACTTGTGGTGCCGATACCGACATTACCGCCAACTATAAGATTACCTGTATTTAGTTCTACCGATACTTTTGCGTAAGCAGTCCTAGCTGTACCTTGACCGTTGTAAACCGTTCTTGAGCCAAGGCTATTTGTAGATGTTCCAGAGTTGAAAAGAATTGTATCGGCACTGTTATCTGCCATAATGTTATATTCAACATATGGTTCAAAGTCAGCAAAAATAATAGTGTCACCTTCAGGCTGTACTTGCTGAATTGCAATAGCAGGTACATTGGCGGCACTTGATTTAACTTTAACTGCAGGAAGTGTTATATTGCCAGTTTGAGGTTCAACAGGTGCAGCATGACGACCTGTCATTTTGTAAATTTCTGCAATCTCGTAAGCGTTTAAACCTCTTTTATAGAGCCTAAAGTCACTTAAAGCATGGTCTGTAGCATAACTCGTAGTGTAGTTTGTTACGTTAATTGTATGATAACGGGTTCCTGTACCTGTACCTGTACTTCCAGTGCTTGTTCCATCGTACCAGCCAGTTATAGAACCTGTGCCCGTTCCTGACGCATGTAGTTGTCCATCAAAATATGCATAAAAAGTTGTGCCTTTTTTAACTAGACACCAATGATGCCATGAACCTATCCCTGGATCAATAGTTGAGGCAGTAAGGTCTATATATTGACTGCCATTTTGCTGATTGGTGTGGAATCCGTACTCACCTCCTACGTTTCTTAAACCAAACCAGAAATTATTAGGCGTACTCCAAGAAGTAAAAAGACCAACATAACTATTAGTAAAAGTTGTATCTAATTTACAGAAGAACGAAATAGTAAAATCATCACCATTACTGATACCCTCAATAGGAGCAGCACCTAAATCAATACCTGTTAGGTTACCACCTGTGTCCATGCCTTGACCACCAGGAGCATCAACATTTGTATAAGTGCCAAATCTTGTTCCTGTTACATCGCCAATGCCTTTATTTGGTACAGTGGTATCTGCAACATCCATTTGAAAATGCAGCACTAAATCAGGATCAGACGTACCGTCAATTGTTCCTTTCGCAACACGCAAGCCAGAATTAGTAGTGCTGGTAGTACCAATGCCAACTTCTTGACCAAAGTTAACAGGAACATAAAACTCAAAAGGATAACCTGTTGTTCCAGCTTTATGTTCAAATATTATATCATCACGAGGTGCAGATATATTAGATGCAGATTGAATGCCAGAAAACGGTGCACCAAACATAATATAGTTGTTTGTGCCTGATCTTAACCCTGTCCAATACTTATTGGTAGTAGCACCATTAATGGAACCACCTCTATGGAAAGTAATTCCCGCCCACCCATTTGCATTGTTATCTAAGATATTTAGTCCGTCATTCCAAGACCCAGGACCATTAGACCTAATAATTGCATCTCCATCTAAAAATGAACTGTAAGTAGCTGAACCATGATCTACGTGTAACTTATAACTTGGACTTGTGGTGCCGATGCCCACGTTTCCGCCAGAAGTAATCATCATTCTGTTGGTAGTGGTTCCATTATTATTTTCAACAAACGATAAAGAATAGTTTGATCCACTATTATTATTGCCGTCTACACTTAAATAGAAGCCTCTATTAGCAGCGGTTTCCATTAAAAGAACAAAAGAATCAGCAGTAGTTGCATTTATCAACAAACCACCACTAGATGATCCACTATTAATAGTTAATTTTTGTGTTGGATTTGTAGTTCCTATGCCCACGTTACCTGTATTATACTCAATAGTTAACCGTTCATTTGCTCCTCTAGTTGTATCGTGAGAAATAATTGCAAAGTCAGCTTGGTCTGAGCCTACGTGCCCTATCTTCCAATCAGTATAGGCATCACCGCCAAATGTATCTGTAGTTCCCCGCATAAATTCTATAGCAGTACGTGGGGTACTGATATGATCTGCGTGTAACCTTAGATTTGCTGTACCTGAAGTTCGTTTTATTTCTAGTGCAGTATTTGGACTTGTGGTTCCGATGCCAACATTACCGTAGAAACTAGAATCTAAATTACCAGATGCCCCACCCGTTCCTAATTGCGCAGTAAGTTGACCAGTTCTACCATAAAACCTGTGACCTATAGTATTAGAACCAGTACCCCAGCCATCTGGGCCATACCTGTTGTAATAACTTTCAGTACCAATTAAGTGTGCGTCATTGCCGCCCCACAAATCTATATTATTAGAAATGTGAGAAGCAGCTTGCGCAAACTGTATTCTTTGTGAATAAGCAGTACCAGAGAGGTAGAGGTCTTTGAAGCGGTAGCCAGATGAACCCAAATCAATAGACGCATCACGCCTTGCTTGGGTTGATGTATTTAATGGTTCTATTGAATCTGTGGAATTTACAAATCTTAAACCTGTGTCAGTCGTTCCAAGATAAAGATCACCACCAGTAACCCCAATACCACCAATCTGAGAGCCATCACGCCGAAGGTCTATAATATCTCCGTCTGATGTCTTACGGTTGAGGGTCATTGTTTTTAGGTTGTCGGTAACGCTTTCAATCAGACCAGGATATGAACCGCCGTAGATGACCGTTCCTGCTGTACCAAGAGAGCCAGTAGTTTTACCCACAAAGAGATTACCGCTGCTGTCGATGCGCATGGCTTCTGCTTCTACACCGCTTGCCGCTGTTCTAAAAATCAAGTTAGTGCTAGTAGTACCTCCACTACCTACGGCTATAGTTAAATTAGTTCCTGTTAAACCTAAGCCACCATAAGCAGTTGTAGAGCCGTTTGAGTGCTCAATACGAATACCGTCAAGGCCATTTAAATCTGAAACAGCAGATTGTTTAACTTGAAATTTTGATGCTGGTGAACTTGTTCCAATTCCAACTCGACCATTACTATCAATGATCATACGTTCTACCGTATTCCACGGAGTATTGGCTTCCCTTACAGCAAATGCAAGGTATGGGTCTGTTCCTGATGTGACACCAGAACGTATTTCATTATATGCACTAAGAGTAGATGCAGGTTGAGCTAGTCTAAATACAGTCTCTGCCGTACCTGACCCTGCTGTTGTACCTACAACGTCTAAGTTTGCTGCTGGACTTGTTGCACCAATTCCAACATTGCCACTAGTATCTTCTGTAATAGCATCTGTTGTAATTCTGCCAGTTACGTCAATACCTGTGGAGGTGGTGGTAAACTTGAGTGCGTTGTTGTGATTTAATTGCACTGCGCCAGCAACGTTAAATGACGCAGATGTTTTAGAAGCATCTACATTGGCAATTTTTATAAACTGATAGCCTTGGATATTAATTCCACCAGTTCCATTATCTAAAATATAACTTTCTGACCCATCATGGTAAATCTGTAGGTCAGAGCTATCACCAAACTGTGCTTTAACGTTATCACTAAAGTTTAGGTTACCTGCAGTTTTAGTGTCCACTACATCACTACGTAGGAATTGTGAACTGTCTATACCGTCAAGTGTAACAGCATCTACGTTTGTTATGTTTGCACCATCAGCAGCAAACTCTGTACCTGTAAGAGTTAGACCTGTACCTGCAGAATAAACAGCAGTAGATGCAACTTGAGTAAATGTAATGTTAGTTGTACCAAAGGTAATCGTACCAGAGGTATTCATTACATAAAGTTCACCAGCACCTGCTGCACCCTCAAGTACAAAGAATGCATCACCTTGACCTAGTGAGTCAGGATCAGATGGGGCATAACTGTCTGCATCTGTAGCACGAGTAAGTACCCAGTTAGTACTTGCGGAACCTACGTTGGTAACTGTGTAGATACCGTTTTCGTAACCGTTTGTTTGTTCATAGATAAGTACACGGTCATTAAGTGACAAAGCAACACCGTCAATTGTCAGTGCTGCCTGTGTACTGTTGTTAGTTAGTGTAGCTCCTACACCTGCAGTTCCATTGCTGTATGTAGCACTTAGGTTACCCTCTTGCTCAACACGTACAGGATCATGGTAGTGTAGACCTGCTGCAGCAATCGTATCTACATACTGCTTTGTCGCAGCTTGTAAATTAGACGTGGGGTCTTGCACCAGTGTTAAGTCACCTGATGGATCAAAGAAAGCAGCCTTACCTGCAGGTTGCGTAATAAAGACTTCTGCTTGTGCTGACAGATCAATCGCACTGTTAGAGTTAGAAGAAGCAAGCACAGTAGTACGAGCCAAAGTAGTTGTACTCTCTGTCCATGTACCTACACCTACTTCCCACTCATTAGTGCTTACTTCAAAAATAGCATAGTAAGTAGTGTCACCATCGGACAAAGCATTAGCAAATGTTTGAAAGCCCGATACAGTTCCATTGAGTACTATACTACCTGTACCAGTAGTAGTTGTGGATTGTTTTACTCTGTCTTTTACAACAAAAGCCATTAAGATAACCCCTTATTATGCGATGCGAATAATTGCTGTAGAAGCACCTGGAGTTGGGAACTCGACTTTAAATGTACCGTTAGTAGAAGTTTTAGTTCCACCGAAGTCAATTACACAGATAGCTCTATCCCCTGCTGTTTCATTGTAGATAAGACAACCGTCTGCAGAAATAGTAGCAGAAGTCCACTCTGGATCAGTACCAAAGTCTACATAAGCAGTTGTTCCACTTGTTGTAATACTTGCGTTTGCCAGAGTTTCTGCGTCTGGAGTATAGCCTGTGCCTGAAGCTTCGTCAGAGTTACCTGTCAAGTTTGAGTAGTTAGTTGTTGTAGCATCATACGTGCCTGTAGGAGAAGCTTTAATAAGTGCAATCTTAATAACATCACTATCTAAATCATGAAGACCGCCAAGTAGTTCTGCTTTAAAACTCGTACACATTGCTGTTGTGATAGCCATTTTAATATCCTTTAGATAAGCCTAAAGGGGCCAGTTTCCCAGCCCCTTAAAGTGTTTTTAATTATGCTAGTGTGTCACGGTCAACTTCTGCCGCACCACGTGTTGCTTCGTTAACATCAACAACGATTGCCCATACACGAGCAGTTACTGTTGCTGCTGGAGAAGCAGTCGCAGTACCAGTTACGTCGATTGTGTCTTCTGCTGCAACGATACCCTGTGTTTGAGTACCGAATGCGAAGTCACCTGCAGAACCACTGTCTACGGCTGTAGCAGCCATAAATGTAGTTGTGCCATCTGTAACTGTAACGTCATAGTCTGCTGAGTCCATTGCATCAATCAACTCAACACCTGCTGCTAGAACAAGAGTACCTGCTCCAACAGTTGGACCTGTCACTGTACCAGTTGTAGTTGGAAGTTCGACTTCCTTTTCAACCATGATTGCTTTTGAAAGCAAAGAAGTAGATTTAGCCATTGTATAATCCTCCTCTTATGCCAAGTTATATGCTGCAGTAACGATTGCTTCTGGGCGAAGAATCTTGCGACCATATAGGTGCATACCACGAACAATGTCAGCAAATGAATCAGGGTCACGGTATGTTTCAGTTTTGTTGATCTGCTCTGCAGTTGCAACGGCTGAATCATGACCAGCAACGATGATACCAAAGTTAGAGGCGTTAGGGCCACCAACAGTTGACGCACCTGTACCCAATGAAGGTAGGTTGTTTGAAGTGTAAACACGGAAACCATGTAGGTTGTTTACCGCCAAGCCATTTTGTAGACCTGAACCACCCCAATCAGCCTGCATTAGGCGTGAGTCTTCGTCTTTCAAGACTTCCATAAATACTGGGTCCACAACGATCCAACGACCTTGTGTATCAACATTTTGTTGGTCCATCAAACGTGACATACGTGCAAGAATCTGCAATGGGAATGCGTTACCCGCAGTTGTAGATTTTGCAGCAGTAGCACCGCCTGCACGTGCCTCAATACCAATTGAGTTATTTGCAGAACCTGCTGTTCCAGATGTGTTAGTAAAGTCAGATGCGTCTAGTGACATAGAAGCCAATAGTTCCGCACCAACTAGGTTAGCACCGTCTGAAGCTGTATCAATAGCTTTGTCGCCATTTACAGTTGTGTTTACTGCGTTTGCATTTGTATGCAATGCAGACTGTTTAAAACCAGATAGGTAGCCAAGAACTTCTTGGTCCATTTGGTCTGCCAAACGATATGCGGCACGATCTGACGCAAGACTTTGGAAATTGACGTGGCTGTGAGCCTCTTCAATATCGTCCACCTTGAAAGCAAAATAGTTCGCTTTGTCGATGGTCAATGAGAAATCCTCATCGTCCAAATCTTGTGGTGTGATTTGTGTACCACGTTCGTATTGTTTCACGGTGATCTCAGGTTCTTTAATGATTTTTACTGAGTCACCCATTTGTGCGATCTCTCCGAAATAATCAGAGTTTGTAATCGCTTCAACAACAGATGCCTTGCGGAATGCAAGTTGCACCTGTTTAGAATAGATCACTGGTGAGAAATTACCGTTTGGTAAGTTACCGTGACCTGCTGCTTTTGCGAATGCCATTATATTTCTCCTTAAAAGCAATACAGATGCAAAACTAACTATACTTATACGAAGGCTAATTCTACTAGGGTGCGTATCTTACAATGTTGGCCTACACTGTAATCTACGGGCCATGAGGGATTAGGTTGTCCGAAAGGATATGTTGTTTGCTAATATAGAGATTAGTACAGGTATCCATACTGGGGCTGTACTAACCTACCATTATATATAGTTATATCATAAATAACTAATATGTCAATACTATTTACCGAGCAGAACCAGATAAATCGTAAATAAAGTTGCCTGTGCGAATAGCTTCCATGATCTCATCAGATCGTTTCTCGTATTCTTGTGCAGACATCTTTTGTACCTCAGATTCTAACATAGCACCTGCAGTGCCAGTAGATTGAGGTGCACTACGTTCATTCCGTGCGCCTACGGAACGTGCAGCATCTTTTGATGAAGATGAACGTTTTGTTTTAATATTACGATCTGCCTTGTACAAATCAATTGCACGAGCAGCGGAACGAGCATCTTCATTATTCTCATACAGTGCGTCTTGTACCCACTTAGGCTGTTCTTCAGCCCAGTTATGAAAGTCGTCACTATCACGAATTTCACCAAAGTCTGGGTGTAGTCGCATCAATTCAGCTTCTGCTTTCTCACGTGTAGCATTAGCTTTCATCTCGTCTATTTCTTTTACACGAGCTTCCAGACTTTCTGATTGTTCTTTTGCTTTTTTAATTGCAATAGTTTCAACAATAGCAGCTACGTCTGGGTACTTCTTTGTCCAAGCTTCAATGTCTTCATCAGACTTAGGTAGTTTAATTTCACTCTTAGTTGCTTGGTTCAATTGATCTTGAAGTGCTTTAATCTTATCTTCAAGTTCTTTTTCTTTTTGTTGTTGATGTCTACGTAGATCACCATAACGTTTTTTAAAGCTACGTTCTTCTGCAGTATCAGGTTCAGCTTCTTTTGGTTCTTCTTCAACCTCACCTTTTTGTTCTGCGATTAGTTGCTCTAACTCTTCTTCTTCTTGCTTGATTCGTTCTTCGTTTGTATACTTGCGATTTGCAAATGCTACTTTCTTTTCTGGCTGTACTTCTTCAGCCATAATTGTATCGGACATTTTATTTCCTTTTCTAGGGCCACCGTAGCCTGTTGGTAGGGGGATGGGTAGCTAGACAAATATAGCAGTTACTTTTTACGTGCTGCTAAACCACGTGTTGTGTCTGGCTTTCGTGAAGATTTAAACACAGGCCGTGCCAGACCGCCTTTATTTGCTCCCCAAGTAGTTGGATCATTCATGTCAAACTTTTTACCGCTTGCTTGATACTCTTCCGCTTGTTGTTGGATAGCTTGTTCCATTGGGCTTTCACCTTGTTGGAATACTTGTGTTGTTTCAGTTTGACCTGTTTGACTATCTGTATAAGATACCTCTCGTCCTGATGTAGATGACTTAACGCCAAATGGATCATAGTCTTTGCTTTGCCCAGCTATAACTGCTTGACTTGTTACTATTTGTTCGTCTGCAGCAGCGGCAATAGTTTGCTGTGCAGGAGTAAGTGCTTCATATTCTTTTTGCATACTTACGTAAGGACGACCACCTACAGTTGCTAAAGTTTCTCTTGTACCTCGTTTAACCCCATAAGTTTGTGCAATTATATTATCTAGTTTATTTTGAAAGCTATCAGGCGTTTCGGTTTTTAATGCTTCTACCGCTTTACGAGCCTCTACCCGTTGTACCATAGCAGGATCAGCAGCACCTACTTCCACTAGCTTTTCTTCACTTTTCTCAATAGTTTCTTGTTGTTTTTTAGTTCTATCGGTTGGAGGAATCTCACGCAAAGATTTAAGTTCATCTTGAATACGTGCAATGTTAGTACCCTCATCTACTGTAGGCTTTTCAATAAATACTTCAAGCTCTACTGGGATTTCTTCTCCAATTCTGTCAAGTATTTCTGGAGAACCTTTAGTGCTAACTTCTGTTTCTTCTAAGTCATCCGTTTTAGAAGGAAACGTTGCGGTTGCTGCACCAGAAGCATCAAGCATTTCTTGCTCCATGTCTAATTCAGGTTTTTCAATTTCAGGAGTTTCTATTTCTGGTGTAGGATCAATAGGCTTTATATTTCCTTTTTCATCTACTTCCATTCCAGCATCAGCAAGAACAACAGGGTCTACCCCAACACTAGTTAATGTTTTTTTATCTGTATCTTTTGGAGAACTATTGGCATCTCCTGCGGCAACTTTTTTTACTTCTTTCTTTTCTTCTTCTCCAAAATCAAATATACTACTTACAGTATCTACTACACTATCAAGTATTGTTTTCTTTTCGCCTGTACCTTCTAACTGTGCTTTTAGTTCTCGTAGTTTTGCTACTTGACCTTTGACAGGAGTTTTCTTAGCTTCTTCTATTTTTGCATCAATCATTTCGTATGCAACTTTTTTCTGGTGTTTGTTTGCTAAGTGAAATAGTCCACCCATAAGACCGCCACCAAGAGCAGAAACAATACCAGTAGTAAGAGCATTAGTGTTGGCTACTTTATCTAACTCGTCAATCCACATCTGTAGTTGTTTACCTGATTTATCGCTGGCTGTATCCATTCTCCAGCCACCAGCTTTTTGAAAATCGGAACGTGTGTCTACAGGAGGACCACCGCCACCATCATCACTTGGCACTACTGTAGGGATAGCTTCAGTAGTTTCATCTGATACAGCATCGGCTACTTCAGTTTCATCCATGCCTGCTACCCATTCGTCATACAGAACATATCCTTCTGGAACTTCTTCTTGTGGAACACCGTTTAAAGACAGAATATTAATTACGTCTTTTGTTTCAGGGTTAATGTACATAATGGCCTCATAGCCCTCTAGTACATCACTTGCATCTTTTTCAATCTTAGCTGGCTGTCTTGTAGAAGGTGTCTGCTCAGACAACTGGGTAAATCCTGTAACGTCTACACCTGACTGTGCATGTAGTACGCCACCATGTGCCATCTTTGGTTGCATCTGCATTTGCATTTGATTTGTTACTTGTGGCTTAGGGGGATTTGCCAATGGACTTATTTGACTGTACGGTAGATTATCTGGAATAGTAGCTTGCTCTGAGTTACCCATCTGTCCCATTTGATTCATGCGTTCAAGACCGACCTTAGCATCTTGACGTAATTTCATAAGATTGTCAAGCCCTATGTAACGAACTACATCAGCAGGTAAAACAAATTCACCTTCACTTAACATAGCAGGAACATCATCACGAACTTCTTTTTTAGTACTTCCAACAGGTACATCATTTCCAGATACAGGATCAATAGACTGACCTTGATCTTTTAATCCACCATCTTCAAATAGTTCCATTTGTTTTTCATACATTTTTTAGTACCTCATCCCGTAGTAGTTTTAATCTACGTAACTGATATATTGCACCCTGTGCCCTGTGTAATATCTGAACATTGTCGGTTTGTTCCATTACACGATGTTGTTGGGTTATTAATACGTCTAAGTATTTTTCAAAGTTATCCCATTGGGGCTGGTTGCTGACCAGACCCTTGAGCTTGTTCAGGTGCTCCCTGTCCTGCATTACCACTAAATCCTTGTTCTTGTGGAGTAGGTGCCTGTCCAGTACCTATAGTACCTCCACCTGCTCCTGATGTATCCGCTGGGTTTGCTCCTGCTGGACCTCCCTGCTGGGGCTGCTGTTGCTCTTGAAAGCCTTTCATTAGCTCTGCTTGGATTGCAGCATCATTCATATTGTTGGTAACTTTGTCGGGGTCAAGATCAAGAGACTTTGCAATCTCTCGAATAATATATTGAAACTTAGCAAACGGAGCAAGCGCAGGATTAGATGCAACCTGCAAGAACTGCATCAAACGTTGACTGCGTACTTCGTTAGCCATCAGAGATTCTGTGCCACGTGCTTTAACTTCTAAGTCGCCTTTAATCTCTGGATCAAAATCAAACTGCATATTAAAACGGAACAACCCTTCGCCTAATGGACGAAGAAGGTAATCGTCTACGTTTTTAATAACATTCTTAATGGCACCATTAGCAGCACCCATTAGCATACTAATGCCACTAGCTGTACGTCCTACACCTGACACACCTGTTTGTCCATGTGCAAACGATGGAAAGCCAGTAGATTCATCAGCAAGTACTCGTGCCTTATCGAATAGCTGTAGGTTCTCCCCTGCAACATTTGGGAACTTGGTGCCAAAGATAGCCTGTCCTGGTGCACCACCTTGTCTGCGGAATACTTTGCCTGGGTATACTGATAGGTCTTGGCCTGGAACCAAGTTAGTTTCATCTACCTCAATTAATAGGTTACCAGATAATACAGCATTGTCAACAGCCATTCGCATGAAACCATTCATCAATGTTTGTGTATCGTCCATATTCTCAGCAATACCTACACCAAAGAATGAATAAGGATTCAGTTCATACGGTGCTGCCATGTAAGGAATCTTAGCAGGCTTGAACGGGTTTAGTACCATACGAATAAGTTTATCATTACATATCCATACGTTTGCCTGTAGCTCATCTACCTCTTGCAATTCATCGGGAATGTCTACGCCTTGTTCGATTAGCATTTCAACGTCTACCATACCCCAGTACTCTAGTACCTCAAAACGTTCAATGCCATGCTCTGGTGCATAGTCTGCTAGGTCATCTTCCCAATATTCTTTATTGTAGTTTTCACCAAAAGAGATTGCCTCATCAATTACGGAGGCACGGAAGTATGGACGTTTCTTTAGTGCACGTAGTTGTGAACGAGACATCTTATGACGTTCAATCACAAACTGTGCTTCTTCCATATTGTTTGCGTCTGGGTCTGGGTAGAAGTTCCAAACAGATACGTGATTAACTTGTGGTATTGTTTTAAATGAAGGAGAGTACTCACCTGTTTCGTCATCCCAGTTAGGATACTCTTTGTCTACAGCAAACGGTCCCTTCATAACACCTGTGCCAAACAATGCCATTTCAAATGCAGTACTACGCAGATGCTTAGACGCAGAAGATTCATCTAACTGATCTTGAATTTTCTTCTGCATTTTCTTAGCTGCAATCATGGCAGGGCTAAACGTAACAGCAGTAGGTGTTGTACCTTTACCTTCTTTTACCCCATCAATAGGACCAAGCTTTTCACGTAGTTCTGGGTTCAGTAACTCTTGTAATGTTTTACTTGTAGCACCTTTAGGTATATCTCTACCGTCACCCTTAAAACCATATGGACTTACAGGTTGATTCTTTTCGTCTGTCTTTAGTTGGTCAGGAAGTTGTGGGTTTGTGTCAAAGTGCACATCCTCTACTACACCCTCTGGTAATTCTGTAGGATCAACTGTTAAAGGAAAACTATTCTTGGCAAACAGTACATCTACAATCTGACCATATGCAGCAAGTGTTTTTGTTTTTGTGATCTTAATAAATACACGAGACTTCTCAGCCTCAGTAAACTGAACATCTGGACCGTATATGCCACGGTAGTTACGATAAGCTTTTAGCCAACGTTCTTCGTCTTGACGACGATAGTCTTCAGCACGACGATATCTTTCCAAGATGAATGGAATAATCTTAGATGTATCTGCATCTTCTTCTACAGAGTTTTCTGTATCTTCAAGAATAACAGCATCATCTTCAATAAATACTTCGTTATCTTCTGCCATTTATTTTTCCTTAATAGCCAAATGTTCGGTCTGCTACTCTCATTCCCATTGAGGGAGTTCCGTTAGGATCGTAATCAAATATACTAAACCGTGGTCTTGACATTATACCATATCGTAATGCATCGTACAAGTGATCTTCGGAATGAGTATCAATGTCTTCTGGGTTTTTCTTATCCAGTGGTATTGCAGGTAACTGTGCCACCATGTTTGTACAAGTGTTAAAGAATACTAGTCTGGGGTTTTCTGTAAACTCGTCTACTTGTAATCGTCTGTGTATTTCGTTCTTACCTGCTACACGGGAACCTTTGGAACGATCTGATGGCCTCCAACGGCAACCACGACTAATCATTTGTTCAGCAAGACTAGGGCCAGTATCACCACGGCGATGCCACAAAGAAGAGTCAAGAACTCCATACTTAATGTTTCCGTCTTCTGCTTCTAACTCTAAGACCATATCAGCGAGGTCTGTGGCGAGTACTTTACTGACGTACAATTCTCTATATACGATAAGTTGCTCATCAGGCGAAACGGCAAACCAAAGCACAGCACTGTAAGAACCATAACCATAATCACACGCCCTAAACTTTACCCAATTGTTTGGTATCTTAAACGGCTCAATCACATGGGTATTACGATCAAACTCTGTGAAGGCCGCACCTTCTTTAATATCCCAATCCCCCTCAAGTAACTGCCTACGTTGTTGTTCAGGCAACGATAGGAGCATTGCCTCGTAGTCACCTGCTTCTGCTAAGTAAGGATTGTCTGAAAGACGTGCAGGTATAAACCTACGTTTGAACAAAGGTTTTCCTGCTTTCTCATGACCAGCAGGATATCTGAGTTCTTCACCTGTTTCAATATCAGTTGCATTAAAAGACTTACCTGCTGGAGATGGATCAATAAACATTTTTTTAACCCAATGGTGACCTCTGCCTCCTGGGTTTGTAGTTGCCCTCATAAATATAGGAAGATCGGGTGCAGTGGACCGTAGACGAGATCGCATGTAGTTCCATGCAAAAGGGGTAGCCCATTGAGTCAACTCGTCAAAGCCTATCCAGCTAAATGCTAGACCTTGGTAACGCAGAACGTCATCTTCCTTGTCTAGGTAGGACATCCACAACCTCGCACCAGAGGGCGCAGTCCACTGCATCTTTCTTTCTGACCATTTAATTCCAGGCCAAATCTTAGGGTACATTTCCTGAGACTTAAATATAAGTTCCCTAAGTTCTTCTGTTGTATGACGAAGTAGCAATCCTGAAAAGCTAGGGTGACCCATGTAACGTAAAGGGTCAGCTAACATTGCATAACTTTTTCCACCGCCAGCACTGCCGCCATATAGGACTTCACGTTCACCTGCAGCAAGGAACTCTGTCTGTGGTCCTGCATTAGGTTTAAAGATTACGTTGTGCTGTTCCTCAATAGGAATCTCTTCAACTATCTTTGCTGGTTCAGGCTTAGGCTTCTTGGCTACTCTCTTGGGCTTTTGCTCCAAGTCTGTTGCGTTCGATCTCTTCCGCTTTGGCGATTGCCTTTTTCGCATAGTTTGCCCATCTGCGTAGGCTTCTAGCTTTGTCTTTTCGTTGTCGTTCATTGTCCAACCGTTTACGTAAACCTACGTGGGATATATCCCTACCTGTATTTCGTGTGAGCCAATTAGCTACTTCACGATATGAATATTGTTTAAGATACTTCTTAGCCTGCTCAAGCATATCAAGTTCATGCTCAACAGGCAAGAGTACATCAGGATCATCGGGGTCTACTTCGTAGCCGAATGGGATAGTCCTAGATATACGAGGAATAGGAATCCATTCGTTGTCTTCTTTTATGTCAGTTGGTTGGGGTAACTTCCACTTTTGCAGAGGTTTAGTCATCATCATCCATTTGTTTTGGTGGCATTAGCATTACACCACCTTTTGCTTCTACTTGCATCTTTTCTGTTTTAACTAGTCCAGTACGATCTAGTAATTCTTTTGCTGCCGACATCTTATCACGAATGCCTAATTCAGTTGGATCGTACAAAGCACCTACCATAGCCATTGCAGCTTTAGGAGCATTACGTGCCATGTATGCAGATGTAGCATCTAGTATTTCTTCTTTTAAAGAGTTAATGATCTCCGTAGATGAAGTAGCATCCGAATATCCTGCAATCTTCTTTGCAGCTACAATGTCACCACCTGCTTCGTCAAATAAGACTGCAAGTAGTTTCTGTTGTTTCTCTGTTAATGCTCGTGCCATTTTAACTCTTTCTTCTAAACAATGCAAGCACAAAGTTTGCAATTGATTGACCTATTTGTGTCGGGGTAGGAAGTAGCCATCCTAGTAGTAATAACATTATAACCCAAGGAGGAATGTTCTGATTGCTAATAGTTAGCTTTTCTACTGGGCCTGCTTCTACTTCTTTTGTTTCTGTGATGATGTCACGTCCTGCGTTGTTTGTTTCTTCTTCTTCATAAGTAACTACAGCTTGTTTGTTTTCTTTACCTAATTGTGTATTGGCAGCTACATTAGTACCACTACCACCAGATAAAAAAGGTAAACTAGTTAGACCACAGCTAGATAATAATAGGATCAGGACCAGCCAACGCATTACATAAGTTCAAAATGTGGGCCATCAATAAAGGGTCTACGGTTCTCTGATCGACGTAGGTCAATGTATTCATTCATAGCATCTTCCATTGTACCGTCATAACGAGCAATATTTCCAACTGACCAAGCTGCTCCCCACTTAATAGCACACCCAACTTCCATAGCGGCTGCTGCCATAGCGTCAGCAATGTTATCATAGACATTAATTTCCCAAATTACATCTGGACCATCATAGGCTACGAGGTCTACGGCATGTGAATACCCATCCCCCTGAATCAAGTGCCTAGAGTTCATTGTTTGTGATCTGCCTGACTCATACAGTTTCTTTTGCTCTTCAAGGGTTCTGACTCCATACGTCACTCCGAAGTCCACGGATGTCAGTTCGATAGCACGTTTAACTGTTGCTACCATATCGGGGTGAACACCCTCAAGTTTACCCAATGATCTGTTACTTAGTTTAAATCCCATTACCGCATATCCTTTGCTTTACCGCCCATTGGCTTACCTGCCATGTATGCCGTGGCACCCATGTATGCAGCAACTACGCCTGTCTGTGCAATATAAAATAGCCCTAGCAAATCTGCTAGAGCATTTACTCTTGAGTCTGACATAAAGGGAGTAAACAGAAATACAGTAAAGATAATCATCATGCCCATAGCTACCCAAGCCATAAACTTTTGTGATTCTGCTTTTTCTTCACGTAGCTCTATTTCAAGCATACGTTCTTTCATTGCTACTTCAGCTTCAGTGATCGTACCGTCACCGTCTACGTCAAAGTCAACTACCATTACGTCCTCCGAAAACGTGCAGCCGTTTTAGCTGCGCCTTTAGGCTGTTTAGAAAATTGTTTACCAGCCGCAGTGTCTTTTCTTTTCTTCGCACTACTCGCTGCATATTGCGAACTAGACATAGCCTTAATAGCCGCCTCTGGTAAATAACGTTCTCCTGTAGCCTTTGGGCCTTGCGTAGAAGGTTTACCACTTTTAGTTCTCCACTTCTGGCGAGTCCATCTATCCAGACTTTTTTGTGATTTAGCTTTAGCCATTTGCTGTCAACCATGCAAAGAATATGATAGCACCAATACCTGAAAGCAATAACAAACCTGATAATGTCCATGTTATTATCGCTTCCTGCAGTTCAGCTTTACGGTACTCATGTTCTTTCTTTTGTTTACGAATACGAGCCTCTGTAGCTACAAGTTCATCCCATGCTGATGGACCCATTACAAAACTAATATAGCTACGTAGTTCTTCTCTCATAGCTTCGGCTTTACGTTTAGCTGCAAATACTTCTATAGCTTCAGCTTCAACGGAACCGCCCATTGATTTCCACCACGGAGGATTCTGTACTTGTTTTTCTGCCTGACCTAAATCTGCCATATGCCCAGCCCACTGCGTAAGTTGGCTGCTCATATCCTGTAAGTCCTTGCCTACAGCAAAGCCTTTCTTTAATGCGTTAAAGGCGACTGTGGCCCCTGAGATTATCGTAACGGGGTCCATGCCGCCCTCTTAATTTTTATAACCGCCACCTGCAGCTTTGTACTGCTTGGCTAACATCTGGGCTTTACGTGCAGACCATTGACCTGCACTGCCCCCTTTACTACCAGCTTTAATCTTGTTAAAAAGATTCTTACGCATGGTTGGCTTTGTGTAGTTCCCAGCCGAGTTTACTGTAGATGTACTGCCGCCACGAGCCATTTTCTTTTTTGCCACTGGTGCTTTTGATCGTCTTTTCGTTGAGGTCTTCATATATCACTCTTTTAATATCACAACGTGATATGCCAATATCTTGCAATTCACGATTTGACATACGGTTCAGTTGCATCTCTGCTATACGAGCATTGGCTTGACGTTGACGTGCCTCAATCAATGCAACAAATATTTTCTTTAACATAACTATCTCCTTTTGTTATCGGTAACTTTTGCTACCAGAGATAGTTATACCATATATAGTTATATCATACTACATACAATATTGCAACCCCGTTATGCATTAACCAACAGGGACAAAGGTTTCTACTACAGTAACAATACTGTCTATGTGTCCTGCGGAAGTTGGAATAATTTGAATCTTATCTCCTGGTTCTAAAACAAGCTCTATACCTTGAAACTCTAAAAAGTTACCAGCACCTAAACTTTTACCTTCTACAAAACCCGATGCATAGCTATCAGATGAATCATACCACTTAATACTAACACTATTAGTACTAGAGCCAGAGTTATTAACAATAATATATACTACCTCTGCTGAACAGTTAGCAGGGCAAGTATATACGTCTTCTGTTGTAGTTCCTGTATTGTGGCCCCACACAGAACGTTTACGTGAGGGTTTACCCTGCGTGACTAAAGTCATTTCTTTTTAAATACTTTCTTAACTGTCTTGACTACCCATGCTTCGTTTACTTCGGTGTCAGGATCGTCTGCAATAAAGTGTCCGTTCTCATCACGAGCACGTTCCATTACAAGTTCTGTCTCTTCAGCTTTTTTCTTTTTAGTTTTCTTCTTAGGTTTATCCATACCCAGAATAGCTTTGATCTCAGCTACCTCTGTAATACGATTACCTTCAGCATCTGTAGTGAGTACCATTTCTTTTGTATTCATATCCATCACGGCATTGCCTTTGTCCAAGACCATGTACCCTAGCTTCGTGATGTCATTCATTTGTTCTGGTGTCATTTTTTCTTCCTATTATCTTTTGTATTTAGCACCATGCCGCCTACACGATAATCGTTTGCACCTTTGGCACATTTCTGTGAGGCTGTACACGCTGTAGGTGTAGTACATGTCTTACATAGTTTAAATGCCATTCCACCTTTTTTCATATAGCCCATTTGATTACGAACTTTTTTAGGTAATTTAGCTAAACCTTTATTTCCCTTTGGTACTGGTTTCATGCTGAGTCTCCTTCAACTTTATGGCAGTGTGGTGTGGCATAGGCACCCCCTGCTCTTATGTTGGTTGCTATTTGTTCTGCTTCTTCTAAACATGCCTGTTCAGTATAGAATGGTTCGGGTTTTGCTATAATCTTACAGGACAATGCCATAGGATCAAAACATACCAGTAAGATTCCTACCCACATAGTATTACTTCTTACGTGCCATACCGCCGTATGCCATCTTACTTGATTTCTGTGCAGGCTTCATAGAGGCACCACAATTTGCGTACCCGCCTTTGTTGTACTTCTTAGGTGCCATGCCACCTTTATTGAAAGGCATCTCTGGTAGAGTCACTTCTTCTTTTGGTTTAGCACGTGCACTCTTTAGTGTACGGCTTGTGACTTCATCAGATTGCATCTTTTCAAACTTGGCACGTTGTCTGTCCAACATGTTCTGCATCATGTCTTTACTTTTACCGTCTTGCATATTATCAATACGGCGTTGCATTGCGTCCAACTCACGAGCAGTCTTTGCTTGTTGGATATCTGATTTACTTACAGTTGTACGTGTAGCAATGCTACCTTTCTTCTCAACTGTCTTAGCTGCCTGTGCTGCTTTACGTGCGGCTTTAGCTGCTTTCTGTGCTTTTGTTAGCATGGGTACTTCTCCTATTTACCACTTAACTTTATGTGACCAGTACTTCGCACTCAGCTTACTAGTCGGTTTACCTTGAGCATTATGCCTAGCATAGTAGCTCTTCTTACGTGCTTTATCTTTAGCTGATGTAGGATTCTTACCTGCACCCTTAACGCCTTGCTGACCAAAACGTATAAACTTGTAGGTGTCACCTTCCTTCGCCATCACACAGTGAGACTTAGTAGGGTGCTTAGGGGTACGCTTAGGCTTATTAACTCCCGTCAACCCCTCCTCTTTCATTTTAGTTTTAACTCGTTCAGGTATCGCCACTGTCAGTCCATCCTTCCATACGCATAGCCCACTCTACATGTTCTAACGTAAACTTCCTCCCATAGTGGTTCTGTACGGCTTCTCGTACATAGAATACATCACTATGAGGGATATGCAATCTATCTATAGTTCCATTGAGTACGTGATTATAAAACTCAGAAAGAACATCGTCAGTATATAGTTTTACTGATTTTTTACTCATTGTCAAGAACTTTCGTAATATAATACAAAGTCCTCGCCTAACGGCGGTACATTGTAAGTGTTACATTTAAGTGATATATAAGTTAAGTATAATTATATCTAACTATATTAACATCTAAGTGATACACTTTAAGTGTCATCTTAGTTTTAACTATTATAGTTTTACACATTCTGTGAGACATGTCAACCCCTAATAGATAAAATAAGAACATTGTTCTTGTAATCCCACGTTTTATGGAACACTGTTCTATGTAAACCACTATATATGTAATGTGGTTAACACTCCATTTTTCCTGATCTGTGTATTTACGTGTATACATATACGTACTACCCCCGTGTGGCCCCTGCCTGCCCCCCTCATGACACACACATTGCATGCTATACACACATATGTGACGTTGGTGCACACACATAATGCATACACATTCACCAACACACGAGGAACTGTAACAAAAACAGTGACTTAGTATGGTGAGACAACTGTTATGGAATCAGTTGCCAGTCTTTAGACTGTATGACCACAGTGATTTTGTGATCACAAGGTGTGTAACGGAGTCGATGCACATTTATACACCACCCCATAAGGGGTGAGGGTCATGTCAACTGTGATCACAAAACTGTCCAACATTGGACGGTGATTGCCTCGCACATGCACACAAGTTTTGCGCACGAACTTCGTAATCTTAGATTACTGCAGTCGCACGTGAAACGGCACGGGCAGAGGATCACGTGAAGAAACAGCTTGACTATATTACTATCTTATAATAGTTACATAGATAGTTTATTACACTCACTGTTAAGTGAGAGTATAATAAACTCTCTTAATGTAACATAAGATAGTAAGGAATAGACCGATGACAAAATCAGCAAACAAAGCAGTTAAAGTTGAAGGTACTTCAATTGATGCTCTTGTGAAAGAGGGCAAAGCCCTAGGCAAGATGTGGAGCACATTGAACAATGTGAAACAGTCCACGAAAGCCAATGGCTTTGATACTCGTTTGGGCAAGCTGCTATCCACACTCAAAGCACAAAGTGCTCTGGATAGTGGTCAAATACCAACACATGTCCTTCGGACACATGGTATTCACAACATTGACCGTCGTCGTCGTAGTGAGGCACTATGGTTCTATGAGAACCAAGCTGAGTGTGTTGAGTTCATCAAACAATCCCGTAAGGGATTTACATCATTGACTGCACTTCAACGTGCTATGAAGCAAGCTGCTAAAGCAGAGGCAGTGGAAGCACCTAAACCTGCTAAAGCAGAAGTGTCCAACGTTGGACAGTCTGATGGTCTAGTGTCAGACACTGGATGGATTGAGCACAGTGAAACTAAGGTTTCAGTGCCTCTTACTCGCACTGCAATTGTGGATACAATTGTGGAGCAGTGCACACAAAATGGCCTTGACCTTGAGGTCATTATTGCCGATCTACAGTCACGTCTTGCTTTGCAAGCTAAGAAGGAGGCATAAGAATGTTTGGTAAAACATTGATCGTTTGTGCTTGGGCAATCATCTTGCAGATGCTCACACTCATCATATTTGCAGTTGCAAATGCTTGGATTGATCCATCAGCACTTATAGTGCTTGTTCCTGTCACTATGATGGCAATAGCACAAATTTGGTTCGGTGATGGTCAGCTTTAATAGTCTTACAGTTATATAACACTTGAATACTTTGTGAAAGTGTTATATAACATGTATAGACATTAACAATGGAGTTTAACATGGATTTAGATTTTTTCAGTGATTTGTATAAGGATGTACATGGCATCAGACCACGTGGTATTCAGCCTACTGCTGAACATGTGGAGTATCTTCAACGTGAGTTGGAATACCAACTTGCGGAGGAACAAGCTGTTCAACAGAAAGCTGTTGACGTTTGTATGTCTGTCGGTGCATCATCTACAGATGTAGCACTACGTTGGCTTGAACAAGCTGAACGTTCATAAATGAAACCGTCCAACGTTGGACACTTTTACGGAGTAACCGTTATGACTTACACAGTACACACTACACACAAATCAGGTAACCGCAAAGTCGGCCCTATTCCTGTAACCACTACAAGTGCCGACACTTGTCCTAGTGCTTGTCCATTTAACAATGCCAACGAAGGTGGTTGCTATGCAAATGGTGGCCCTCTTGCTATGCATTGGGCCAAAGTGACCAGTGGTGAACGTGGTGATGCATGGGACACATTCATCAGCACTGTGGCATCCTTCAAGGATGGTCAGTTGTGGCGACACAACCAAGCAGGTGATCTTGCAGGTGATGGCAACCGTCTGGATGCTGAGGCTAACGATCAGCTTGCTGATGCCAATGTTGGCAAACGTGGGTTCACTTACACACACTACCCTGTGTTGACTGACAAGCATAATGCTCGTGTAGTCAAACGTATGAATGACAAGGGCTTTGTCGTCAATCTATCTGCCAACAACGTCACACATGCTGATGCATTGTATGACTTGGGCATTGGCCCTGTTGCAACTGTATTGCCAGAGGCACAGACAACCAACACTGTGACCCCAAAGGGACGCAAAGTAGTTGTATGCCCTGCCACAGTTCGTGACGATGTGTCCTGTGCTACATGCCAACTGTGTGCAAAACAACGTGATGCAATCGTTGGTTTTCCTGCACATGGTAGCAGTAAACGTAAAGCTGACACAGTAGCACAAGGAGTATAACAATGGAATTGTTAGTATCAATTGAAACATCTTATGGTACACGTCGAGTGTACCCTAAGTGCAGCACATCACGAACACTTGCTGAGATTGCAGGTACAACTACGTTGACTGAACGTGATGTAAACTTAATCAAACAACTAGGCTACACATTTCGTGTAGTGACAGAGGAATTGTAATATGAAAAAACCTGTGGGAATTGTGAACCCTGTGGCAAAAGCTTTGCTTCAACAACGCAAAAGTCCACAGGTCGTACCGCCCAAGAAGGGCAACAAACGCAAACTCAGTAAGAAGGAGAAACAAAATGCGTTACGAAATGCAAAACTTTATTAAGTTTTCTAAGTCCAACAAACCGTCCAACGTTGGACAGAAATCCAAACGGAGTGATGTTGTTAAACGACAACGCAAGATTGCCCGTTTGAACAAGCAACTGCAACGTAAAGTTGCACAATAAACCCTACCTGTAACCTGTATAAGGAGTAATATTATGTTTAAATCAATCCGTCCAATCGTTAAAGCAACCAACCCTGAATTGTATGCAGAGCACACATTCCACATGAAAAGATGTGTACCTTTCACATACAACTATGCTGCGATGGATGATTACATCGTACAGAATTGGGCAACTAAATCCATGAAACAAATGGCACAGGACTTGAATGAGTATCAGGAACGTGTTGAGTATCGTGTTCAAGTGTTGAAAACACTTAACTTCATCAAGGACAAACGCACTGGCAAGACTGCACTGCTACGTCAACGCCGTGAGTTGCGTATGCAGTTGAAAACAGTCGAGGCAAAACTAAGTGAGATTGGCGCAGCGTAAAAAGAAATGGGTTGTGTATGATGATCATGATCGTGTGGTCATCATCACACATAACAAACGTATCGCAATGAAGTATGCAAAGGTGGGGCGTTGACCCCACCAGACATTGCCTATAGCTACACAAGAACGGTATTTTTTACTTTTCTCCCATGCCATCTTGATACTACCTTGTGTGGCTTTACGCAGTGTCTAAAAAAGGAGTAATGACTATGCGAGTTGAAGTTTACTTTAACCTACACAAATACCTATGGTCTGTCCGTCAGTGTTCCACTGGCAGAGTAATCTTACACACTGACAAGGTACACATTCGTGATCCACAGTTCGTAGTCCGTAAGTCAGGACGTGAACGTGTACTGCGTGAGGGCAAGAAGAATGTTCATGCATTTGTTCGTGGTGAGATCACATACTTTGACGACTTTGATCCAGAACATCATCCAGATTATCTGGACTACACACTTGTGTCATACAACCCATACAAGTTTGACACATTCGTTGATGTGTACGACACGACACCAGTACGTACAGCCAAACGTGCTATGCTACAACTACAGCCAAGCATGGTCGTTGGCGATCACAGAAACAGACCATACCTATATGCAGAAGGAGTACGTGCATGAAAATAATGGGCTACGAAATCGTAGTTGAAATAGACGGGGTGGAAAGTGTTGTCCAATTAGATGACACTTACCCCGCAATCAATGATTGGCACAGTGCCACAGAGTTTGCCATGCGTTTGGCTGCACACGAACACCCAGACGCAGACCAAATTGACTTTGTGGAGTGTGGCGAATTTGAAATGGAAGAATACAAACAGTATGACTTCATACATGAAGCACCATTTATGATACAGTAAGGAGTAAACATGGAAGCTAAAATCAAACTAACGAAAACGATGCTAGACAAGAGCATCATAGATGCCAACAAAACTGTGCAGCAGTTTCTGGATAACGACTTTGAAATATCGTATGACGATCCATTCTTTGTGGAACGTGGCAGGTTGGCTATCACTGGTGAATATGCCGATGGTGAACGTGTCAATGTACGTTTCTATCGTACAGGTAAACGTGGTGACAAACGCATTAGCATACAGAAGCTGAAGCAATATGCAGAGGCAGGTGACGAAGTGATCCTGACCTCTAACGTGAAGGATGCTGAAGGTGAATACCTTATCTACATCAACATCGTGCGACAAACCGATGCCGCATGATGACCCGTGTGATGACTGGTCAGATAGGCCGATACCTAGGCCGAGTTCTGATAGCCCTAAGTGTATTGACGAATGTCGTGCTTGGTGGGAGTAATAACCAAACATTCAGTGCCAGAAACTGGCAATGGAAAAAAGATAAACTGCCCAACATCGTGTGGTTAATTGACCTATGCTTAGGCAAAGAACATTGCTGCACATGTTGGGTCTACTGGAAAACAAGAAAGGATTGGTAATGAACCGTTTCATTATAGCTGATACACCGCAAGAGATTGCACAGGCATTGTGTGACAAGCATGTGGTCAAGATGCCATTGGAGGAAGCACAGATGCTATGCACTGTAGTGCGTCAGGCTAACCCAGAGTATGCCGATGAGCATGAACTGTACCGTGTAGCACATGCCAAGCACCCATGCACACTGTGGGCAGGTAAGACACGTGCCAACTACATGTTTGCTTACTGCCTATGGGAAGCCATGTGCATGGAGTATACTCACCGATACGGTAGGCACCATGCATCAGAACGTTTTGCTGAAGCACTATATGACGGTGCACGATATGTGCCTAGTGGTGAGAGAACACCACACCCTGAATGCTTCAGTGAATATACACACCTGAAGACAGGGGAACACTGGCCTGTAGACAGTTACCGTAAGTTTTATCATACCAAGCAGCATAGGTTTGATATGGTCTGGAGTAAACGTAACAAGCCCACATGGTTTGATTGGCAATGGGAGAATGTATATGCTTGAAGCAGCACTGACATGTATCGCACTCAACATATATCACGAGGCACGTAGTGAACCTATGGCAGGGAAGTATGCAGTAGCACATGTGGTGCTCAATCGTGTGGCAAACGATGCTTTCCCTGACGATGCTTGCAAGGTAGTGTATCAGGGATTTCATCGTGGCAAACACAAGTGTCAGTTTAGTTGGTACTGTGATGGTAAATCTGATGTACCTAAAAACGAAACACAATGGCTGTATGCCAGAGTGGTTGCACACAATGTGATACATGGGTTTCACAAGGATAACACTGATGGTGCGACACATTACCATGCTAATTATGTTAGACCGTGGTGGCGCAAACACTACACACAAACTGTGACCCACGGGGCACACATCTTTTATAAATAACTGTTGCACTACTTATATGAATAGTGTACAGTTGCCAAGTAAACAACTGAAAGGAGGCTACTATGCCATTTGATATTCCAACTTACTTAGACTTCGACGTAGCATTTGAACCTACCAAGGTTAATGATAAGAAGTACGTCATTAACGCAGACACTGGTGAGTACCTTGGTATCGTCGGTAAGTCATTCAAGTGTGCATCCCACGGTGACTTTTATCGTGGTGTCATGGACACTGTGACTGATGAACTGCTTTCATCTGAACTGATGAATGCTAAGTTCAACTGGAAGACTGCACGTAACGGTGCATGGTCTATGCTTGACATTGAACTGCCTGACATGCAGGTGGATATCACAACTGAGAAGCACCAAACACAAATCGGTAATCGTATCATATCATTACATGGTATTGACGGTTCATGCAGCAACCAAGTGTACTTCGGTGCTATTGATTTCTTCTGCACCAACGGATGTATTCGTGGAGAGTATGATAAAATCCGTAAGAAGAACACTGCAAACTTCTCTATGGAGAGTTTCATATATGAACTGGCTCGTGCTCGTACTGACTTCTACACTGAGGCAGGTAAGATGCAAGTGTGGGCACAGACATCCACAAAGTATGTGGACATCAAGTCACTGCTTGACGAAATGATTTCATCAGATCGTAAGGCAGAAAAAATGTACATGCTGTACCTGCAAGAGGCAGCGACACGTGGACATAACAAGTGGGCACTGTATTCTGCGTTCACTAACTATGCATCGTATGCTGATGAACGTAACGGGTTTAACCTGCGTAACACAGGCAACGACACACAGGCCATCAGCATGTGGTCACGTGAGCAAGAGGTATCCAAGTGGGTATCAGACAAACGTTTCATTGAATTGGAGGCAGCATAATTGAGAACCTTACCACGTTACGTACAACAGCGAGTGTCACCTTCGGGTGACATCTCTTATCGTTTCAATCCACCGCAGACACTGGTGAATGCAGGAGTAGTAGACCGTGAAGAACTGGGGAGTGATCCAAAAGTTGCAAGACAGATTGCACGTGAGTACAACAAGGACATAGACACGTACCGTGAAGAACAAGCTAAAGTTGTGAACTTGAAACCCAGCAGCAAGGTCACAGACTTGATCAACTTTTACTATCAATCCAATGATTTCAATATGTTGCGTGACTCAACTAAAGTAGATTACAGGTACTTCTTAACCATTGTGCACCAGACAATTGGGTGCCGTAAGTATAAAGATGTTACACCTAAAGTTGCAAAGCAAGCATATGAGAAATGGGTGGAACGTGGTATAAGTTTTGCAAACCATGCGGCAACGTGTGCCAGTAGGGTGTACAACTACGCCATACAAATGGAGCATGCAGAACAGAACCCGTTTGCAAAGATAAAACGAAAGCAACAAAAGCAAAGGAAAAAAGTATGGGAGCACAGAGATGTCGTCAAATTTCTTGATGTTGCTTATTCTGATTTTGAATATCGTAACATTGGACTTATCGTACACATGGCGTATGAATGGTGTCAGCGTCTTGGTGATATGCGCATGTTGCATTGGGATAATCTGGACTTGAAGAAGCAGCAACTGTATCTGGAGCAGAGTAAACGTAGGTCGGAAGTGTTCCTGCCTATCAGTGACAACCTGTGTGCCATGTTGTTAGAGCAGAAGAGTGACTTCGGTTTTCAAGAGTGGGTTGCACCACACCCACAACCACGCAATGGTAGGTTCCAACCCTATGCAATGGAGAGACTGTCCAAGGTTGGACGCAAGGTCATGCGGTTAGCAAAGCTATCCGAAGAGCTACGTCTTATGGACTTACGTAGAACTGGAGTGACACAAATGGTAGACAAGGGTGTGCCATTGCCACAAATCATGGCGGTTACAGGGCATACACATGTTGCATCTGTGAAACCATACATGAAGCATACATTTGATAGTGCAAATAATGCCTTGACACTGCGTGACATGTCAGTACAATCGAGTGTAACGAGTAACAATGAAAGTGATATACATGATTAATATAAAAGAACACATAAGTGATATGGACTTAGTTAATGGTGAGACTAAACGTACTAACTGCCCAGTATGTGGGGGAGTAAAAACATTTACAGCCACCAATAACATGGGTCAACTTATGTGGAATTGTTACAAGGCAGGGTGCCGTGTGTCTGGTGGCACACGTGTACATCTGACCAGTGATGACATTCGTAAGTCACTTGGTACTGTGGCTGAAGAAACAGAGGCAGTCACATTTCAGAAACCTGAGTGGATAGTTAAAGACTACAGCATGATACAAAACTTTTGTAGTGAATGGGAGTTACACCCATCTAACCTTGGGTTGTTGTATGATGTTCGTGAAGACCGTGTGGTATTTCCTGTGGTACACAACAATATCATGGTGGATGCCACAGGCAGAGCACTAGGGAAAAAATTACCGAAGTGGAAAAGATATGGAAAAAACCCCTTGCCGTATGTCTACGGGTATGGTAAAACTGCAGTAGTCGTTGAGGACTGTGTGAGTGCAGCCATTGTGGGTGCGACAGGCGGTTCTGGATGCTCAGAGGGTGAGGTGTATGTCGGGGTAGCAGTGTTGGGCACCTCACTCTCTGAGGCACATAAGCAGTACTTGTCACGGTTCACAACGGTTGTAATTGCACTTGACCCCGATGCCCTACCAAAGACGTTGCAGTTCGCAAAAGAATTAAGAGGTTATGTTGAGGATGTAAAAGTCTTGCGTCTGACAGATGACCTGAAGTATCGTAACCCTACCGACTTAGAAAACTTACAACACTTAGGAGAAACATAATGGAATTATCACTTGTACGCAGCTTGATGGACAAAGAGTTCTACGATGACCACCGTGGAGCAAAGTGTCCTGATCGTCTGTTCAGTAAAGATGTACGTAAGATCAAGCAGTCAATCGACAAAGCTATGGATCGTTACGAACGTACCGTAACACCTGACGAGATTGAGGCATTGTTTATGTCAAACAATCCAACCCTCACAACGGCACAGAAATCAGCTTACAGTTCTCTGTTTCATCAGATCAAGAAAGAGTCACCAATGGGTAGTGACGTAGCACAAGAAGTGTTGTCTAAGCTGTTCCAACAGGTAGTGGGTGAGGATGTAGCCAACCTTGGATTCGATTACGTGAATGGCACCAAGGGTAGCCTTGAACCATTGCGTGACATACTTGAACGTTATTCAGATGACTTCACACCTGATCTACGTATTGAGTGGGATGACATTGACATTGACACACTGCTTGAAAAGAATGATCTGGAATCGCAGTGGACATTCAACATCCCTACTCTGACACGTAAGGTAGAGGGTGTGAATGCAGGTCACTTGATTGAAGTAGGTGCCCGTCCTAACACAGGCAAGACATCATTCCATGCATCATTGATTGCAGCACCCAATGGGTTTGCACATCAGGGTGCCAAGTGTGTGATCCTGTGTAACGAGGAAGCATCACACCGTGTTGGTGCACGGTACTTGACTGCAGCTACAGGCATGACAATGCAAGAGGTGAAGGATAACCCTGCCCGTGCTCGTGATCTGTACTCTGTGGTCAAGGACAACATCAAGATCAAGGATGCCAGTGACCGTGACATGTCATGGGTGGAGTCAGTATGTAAGTCATACAAACCTGACATCGTTATCCTTGACATGGGTGACAAGTTTGCCAAGGCAGGTGGGTATGCTCGTCCCGACGAAGCATTGAAAGCTAATGCGATCTATGCCCGTCAGATTGCCAAGGCACACAACTGTGCAATCTTTTACATGTCTCAGTTATCTGCTGATGCAGAGGGTAAGGTGTTGTTGAACCAGAGCATGATGGAAGGTTCACGTACAGGTAAGGCAGCGGAGGCTGACCTTATGGTATTGATTGCCAAGAACCCTGTGGTTGATGGGCAAGAGGAAGAGGACACACAACGTCACTTGAATGTTGTGAAGAATAAACTAAGTGGATGGCACGGGGTTGTTCACTGCGATCTGGAATATAAAACTGCGAGGTATCAGGTATGATTGAAGTAACGTATATTGATCACATGGGTAGTGATCTATCAGTAGTGAATGCTGCACGTGTCAGCTTTGGTAAGAAATCAGAATGGCATCAACGCATCTATACTGGTGAGCCAAATATCCTGAAAGGTAAGGATGCCAAGCTGATACGTTACCTTGCCAAGCATAATCATAAGTCACCATTCAACCACACGTTTGCCACGTTTCACGTTAAGGCACCGATCTTTGTGGCACGTCAGCTTGTGAAGCACGAGTACATGCCGTGGAACGAGATCAGTCGTAGATATGTGGACGATGAACCAGAGTTCTATCAGCCTGATGTGTGGCGTGGACGTAGTGAAGACAAGAAGCAGGGCAGTGAGGGTGAGATAAATGATATACGTCCCTCAGTTGCACGTAATATGGTTGAGGACTGTCGGCAGAATTACAACTACCTGTTAGCCAAGGGGGTGTCACCAGAGCAAGCACGTATGGTACTGCCACAGTCTATGATGACAGAGTGGTACTGGTCTGGTACTGTGTTTGCATTCGCCAAGATGTGTGGGCTACGTATGCAACAGGACACGCAGCAAGAGACACGTGAGGTGGCAATGCAGATAGATGAATACATGGAGAAGCTGTACCCAGAGAGTTGGAAAGCACTGATGAAGGGCTCATGGAGAACATGTGTGTCATGTGGCAACCCATCTAAGGGTGACTTCTGTGGATTTTGTTTGGAGGAAGAATGATGGATAAAGACGCAGGAATACTGGGCGTTGAAACAGTAAAAGAAAATGAGGATGGTAGTGCAACATACACTGTACAGATGGATGAACATGCCCGTAAATTACTGGCAGAGGAAGGCTTGAAGTTGGTACTGTATTGTGCCGCAGCTAAGATGGACATGCAATTAGTGTATGACTTCATTGAGGATCACATCAAGTATGAGAAAGATGAACTAACAGAGTATGAGTTTGGAGTAAACGATGACGAAAATACGTCCAATGACACATGAAGAAAGAAATCGTGCCAGAGAAAAGGAGTTACATAACATGAACATAGATGAAAGTGATGCCATATCCCTAGTTGCAGAGATGAAACGTCAGAACCTGACACTGACTGAGGCATTGGAAGCAATGAAAAACTATGCCAATGATAAAGAGTTCAACAATAACCTTGACAAGCTATATGGCAATGAGGTATTTGATGATTGGGATTATTGGCACGAAGGAGATATGTAACACCATGAAACACCTCACTCTTGACGTAGAAAACACTGTGGTGAAACGCAACGGCAAGCTACACCTTGATCCGTTTGAACCTGAGAATACCTTAGTACAAGTGGGTATGCTAGATGATCTTGGAAACGAAAGCATTATTACTTTTGATCACTCTGAGCATCAACCCACACCAGAGGGGCGGTACATTGTCCAGAAGAACTTGGATGAAACCGCCCTTCTAATTATGCACAACGCAGCACACGACTTGATATGGTTGTGGGAGTCGGGGTTCACCTACGAAGGTGCAATCTTTGATACCATGTTAGGTGAGTACGTGCTGCAACGTGGGCAGAAGGAACCCCTGTCTCTTGAGGCTTGTGCTGAACGGTACAACCTTGACACAAAGAAGCAGGACACCTTGAAGGAGTACTTCAAGCAGGGCTACTCTGTACGTGACATTCCTCACGCAGAGTTGTCAGAGTACCTCTCCCACGACTTACATGCTACTCAGCAACTGTACCTTCGTTTGCAGACATCATACGAGGAATGCAGTTCACTGGCAGCAACGGTCAACTTAACCAATCAGTTGGCTGTACACCTCGCAAAGATATACCAACGTGGGTTCACTGTTGACATGGCTGCACTTGAAAGTGTT
>Ga0222716_10000143_pt1 | contig 56649 bp, 60 predicted proteins | sample C33_13DmetaG_FD_165044 | JGI IMG/M metagenome (GOLD analysis project Ga0222716, IMG submission 165044) | Estuarine water microbial communities from San Francisco Bay, California, United States - C33_13D | ecosystem: Environmental > Aquatic > Marine > Unclassified | place: USA: California... | reverse complement strand
CGAGTAGCAAGCCTTCGCGGGAGCGACCAGGGGTAACAGTAAGATGATTGGTAGTAGTGGTTTCATTATTTGATTACGAGAAGTGGGACGATTATCTTATGGAATCCTGCAAATAGAGGTGAAGAAGCCCCGCCGAAGCGGGGGCTCTTATCCGATTGGGGTGCCGTTTATCCGCCGTGCGTCCAGGGGCCAAAGTCTTTGTTGTCCATCGAGAACTCCACACCCACAGCCGGCTCATCACCGACAACCCATGCATCATGACCGGGAGCAAGACAGTACGCGTCTCCAGCTTTTATCGTAACTTCAGATCCATCATCCGACACCACATGAATCTGACCCTGAATCAAAACCCCTAGGTGCCCTGCCTGACAGCTCTCGGTACCAACATGAGGTTTTATACATTCCGACCATTTCCAACCCGGCTGCATATTGGCTTTGGTCAAGGTAACATCGCCAAAGTTAATCGTGGCGGCATGAGTCTTATCCGGGGTCATTGACCCATCTGGGGTCGACCATGACTTTTTGTGCACACTAGCCATATTGGTTCTCCTTAGATTATTTTGGTGGCGCGCTAAAACCATAACCCTTGAGTAATTAAAGGTCAAACGCGGCCATGATTTTGACTTGCTGTTTTCCAGAATTGGCCAACTCGATGCAAATTTTAAAAAAACGTGGTGACAGGTCTGGAGCAAAAAAAGCGGCTCCAAAGAGCCGCTTTAAAGAGTTTATCTACGGATTGCGCCGAATGACATTGTGGACTTCGACCACCTCCGGCTGACCAGGGTCCATCCCCATGTCAGCCAACACCGGCTGAAGGCGAGCGCCAAAAGCCTCGAATTCTTCCTGCGAATCAAAAAGTAAAGAAACTTTCATTTGGTCTCCTGACCCAAAGCAGACTTCAAGTTCAAGTCCGGGGGCCGGATGAATACCCTCTTCGTACAGTCGGGCGACTATTGCATCATATTGCTCTGCCGTCATGGATGGTGGCGCAAATCTAGCTAACAAACTCATTTGAGAGCTCCTTAAGGTTTTTAAAAAAACTATTTTTTCTCGGTTAGTGAATATCTTTATCCAAAAAATTTAATAAAGTCAATTAACACAAATCATATGATTTGAGCTGCACGCCACTGCCTGGATAAGTCCCCGTGTAACGTCTGACGAGGAATCAGTCGTGTGATACACGACATTAATACGTTTGAATCAAATTCAAAAAAAGAAGTCGGTAGGCATGCTTTTACCTACATGTTTTGAAATTGTATTTGGAAATTCGAAGACCCGATCGCATATACTCCGATCAGATTTTCATGAAGAACGTTGACCTGCCGGCTGACATAAGCGGTCACCTGCAAAAGCGCGAACAGTATGCTGAAGATTACGGATCTATCCCTGCGCCGGGGCACTCGCCTGTTATTGGAAAATATCGCGCTTGATGTGTTCCCGGGCCAGCGGATGGGCCTGACCGGCGCGAACGGGTGTGGCAAGTCTAGTCTGTTTTCCGTGATTGCCGGACGTTTAGAAGCAGACCAAGGCAATGTAACGTTGCCCCGGGGCGCTCTCATTTCCGAAGTGCTACAGGAAACCCCTGAATCAACCCAAACCGCCATCGACTATGTGATCGACGGGGATAAATCCTATCGATCCCTTGAGCTCAAGATTGCTCAGGCAGAACTCAGCAACGATGGCACAGCACTGGCCACTTTGCATAACCAGATGGAGGCCATCGATGGCTTTCGAGTCTCGGCCCGTGCCGGCCAATTGCTACATGGACTAGGCTTTACTGCAAAAGAACAGACCCAGAGTGTGAATACCTTTTCTGGCGGGTGGCGCATGCGCCTTAACCTCGCCACTGCTCTTATGACACGAGCCGATTTGCTGCTGCTTGATGAGCCGACCAACCACCTGGATTTAGACGCCATGGTCTGGCTGGAACAATGGCTGGCAAGTTATGAGGGTATCGTGCTTGTGATCTCCCATGATCGGGAGTTTCTTGATCGCGCAGTGACTCGAATTGCACATATTGAGAACCAAACAATTCAGGTCTATGAAGGAAACTACAGCCTAGCGGAGCGACAACGTGCCGAAATTATTGAAATTCAACAGAAGCAGCATGTCCGTCAGCAAAAACAAATTCGTCATATGCAATCGTATATTGATCGATTTCGTTACAAGGCTTCCAAAGCGAAGCAGGCTCAAAGCCGGATCAAGGCGCTGGAACGCCTGGAGATTGTTTCGCCCGTGCAGCAGAAGAATGCCTTTGTCTTCGAGTTTGAAACGCCAGACCACTCTCCACATCAATTAATTGACCTCAAGGGGATTAATGCAGGCTATCAGGATCCGGTCTTATCGAAGATCGACTTTCGTCTGTCGGATGGTGAGCGCATTGGCTTGCTGGGAAGAAATGGAGCCGGCAAAACAACCTTGATGAAAACCCTTGCGGCTGAATTGCCTCCGCTTCAAGGAAGCTATACCGGTGATTCCAAGTTGTGTATCGGATACTTTGCCCAACATCAGCTGGAATTATTGAACCCGCAGTGGTCACCTCTCGATCATCTGGCGGAATTATCCCAACAGCAAAACGAGCGCGCGTTACGAACGCACCTTGGACGTTTTGGATTTTCAGGTGACTCTGCGACGGAGCCTGTTTCGATCCGGTCTGGAGGAGAAAGAGCCCGTTTAGTCCTTGCGTTAATTGTCTACAGTAAACCAAACCTGTTGTTACTGGACGAGCCCACAAACCATTTGGATATAGAAATGCGCGAGTCCATCTCACTCGCGCTTCAATCCTATAGCGGCTGTCTGGTCGTCGTTGCCCATGATAGACACCTGCTACGACTCGTCACTGACGAACTGTGGCTCATTGATGATGGCTCTCTTCGCCGCTTCGAGGGTGATATCGATGACTATGTCATTTGGCTTCGCCAGCGACAAAAAGGAACGAACAAGAATCTCGATTCCCAAACCAACAAAAAGCCCAAAAACAGAACAGACATCACCGCGAAAGGTGATCAAAAACCTCAACGATCAAAAACGACCCGGCAAGAAAAAGCGAAGCAGAGAGAAAAGGTCAAGCCATTGCGCGATCGCCTCAACAGGGTCGAAAAAGAAATTGACAAGGCAGCCGAGGTAAAACAACGACTTGATCAGGCGCTCGCTAATCCGGAGATCTACAACGAAGCTAATCGGGACCAGTTACGTGAATTGCTTTTTGATCAGGCGAGGAACGCGCAGCTCCATCAAGAACTGGAAAGCCAGTGGCTGGAGGCCTCGGACTTACTGGAACAAGCGAATGACCCTTCCCAGGGTTAATCTACGGCCGGGTAGCTTTCGGCTCATCCTCAATCCACTTTGCGATCCAATCGGCTGGCGGTGCATACACGTCGATAAACACCACCGGTTGATCGCCTAAAATTTCACCACCATGATCGACATTTGCAGGCGCAAACCACATATCGCCCGGCCCAATATCGCGAACTTCGTCTCCAACCGTTAAACGCATTCGACCTGAGATCATCACACTCATTTGTTCGTGGGGATGGCTATGCAGTCCATAGGTTCCCCCCGGTTCAAATTTTGCCCAAAGCAACTGACAGCTCTGACCCGTTGCAACAAGTGCGCCATGTAATTTACGGTCGCAAAAAAAGTCAGAGTTTGACTCAACTTCTTCTGCTGAAAAAATATAAAAAGCCAATGATTACCTCCAGAATGCGTTAACGCAGTCTTGATTTAACCACCAACAAATAAAGCGTGGCAATTAGAAAACCATCGATCCGTTATTCGCATAGACCGTAACGGATAGCTTTAAAAAATTAGCCTAAATCTTTTCCAATTTTCGCTATGGTTTCAGCAGTTCTTAAAATCTCTTCATTAACCGCCTGAATGCGATCCACTTCATCAATCAAGCCATTCACACAGTCGCCCAAGCTTTGATTGGCATCCTCTAAAGCGCGAATATAGGCATCTGCGACGTTACTCATTTCATCAGCCGAATCAATAGTCTCTCTTGAATGGTCCCACTGGTCTCGAAGCCTCGCCACACCCTCAAGAATGGTATTGGTCTTTTTGATGACATCGTTATGATCAATCATGAGTGTCTCAGAGCAGGTAAAGCAAGCCCACGATGACCAGGCCCACAATAGTTACCCAGAGCATCTGCTTGTCGCGGCTACTCATGGGTTTCGTCAGGCATTTTCAGACTCTCTACCGCGAACTAGATCTTCATCTTCCCTAGAAGTGTTTTCGGTGTCGCGCTGATTATCCTCGTCGGGTGGCAGCGGCTTAAAATACAGCCATACCAAAAGCCCGATAAAAGCAAAGACGGTCAGATTTAAAAACGTATCAAGCAAGTTATTCATTCAGCATCAACCCTTTCTTTTTTTAGCATTTTCAAAAGACAGACTACCAATAAAAGAACAATAAAGACGAATGGAATAGCACCCAACGCGATAATTGACTTAATTGCGTCGATACTTCCGGACAAGATCATCACAAAACCGAGGGCGCCAAGAATTGCGCCCCAACTCAATTTAATGCGGGAACTCGGATTAAGGTCACCTCCGGTGGAAAACATGCCGAGCACAAAAGCGGCACTCACCACACTCGTGACAATAAACAAAAAAGCAGCAACAACGACCGCGGCAATCGTCAAACTCGGCAATGGGAAATGGCTCAAAACAAAAAAGGTCACGCCGCTGACATTTTTATGGACCACATCGAGAATGGGCAAGTTGAGCTCAAGAATGCTATGAAACCCAACGCCGCCGAAGACGCCAAACCATAAAATTGAAAAAATCGTCGGAACCAGCATCACACCACAAATAAACTCACGGATCGTTCGCCCTTTTGAGATCCGGGCGATAAACACCCCGACAAACGGCGCCCAGGCGAGCCACCAGACCATATACGTCAGCGTCCAGTTTTGAAACCAGTCACGGACACGCTCGTCCATGAAAGTAAAAGTGCGAAAGCCGTGGGAAAGTACATTGTCGAAATATTGTCCGGTTGCTTGGACAACACCTCCCATAATAAAGTGGGTGGGTCCAAACAACAGGATGTAAATCATCAAACCGCCAGCAATAGCCATAGCGGCGTTTGAAAGAATAGCCATACCGCGACCCAGATCGACGGTCAAAGGCAAGATGTACGAGATACATAGGACAACGAATATCCCAAACGTCAGTGTCATGCCCGTGTCTTGAAGCCCAAATAACGCGTCAACGCCCTCTTTGACCTGGAATACGCCCATCGCAACAGAACCCCCCAGGCCAATTGCAATAGCGACAATCGCCAGCAAATCGCATAACCAACCAACACCCCGAGTGATTCGGTTGACTCCAAAAACCTTGATGATCGGCGCGCTGACGAGACTGGGGCAGCCCAGGCGAAAACCAAAGTACGCAATCACGAGTCCGGTGAGGGCATAAATTGCCCAGGCATGAAGGCCCCAATGAAAATTAGTCATGGACAGGGCCTTTGAAGCGGATGACCGAGGATCTTCAAATTCCGAGATCAACAGGTAGTGCGTAAGGGGTTCGGCGGTCCCCCAGTAAAGCAGTCCAACGCCCATGCCGGCAGCAAAAAGCATTGAAAGCCAAGATACCGTTGAAAATTCGGGTTCATCATCGTCCTGACCAAGTTTGATGCGGCCATAACGCGAAACAGCGAGGAAGATACTGGTGATCAGCAAAAAGCTGACGGTCAGCATAATAAACCACGCATAAGCGGTGAACTCTACTTTAACGAGATAGGCGGACGTTGCTGCTAGGCTGCTCGTATCGATAATCCCCCACGCAGCAATGGCCCCCGTGATCACAAGCGCAACAATCAATAGACGATTCGTAAACAAAAAATTTCTCCTTACACTTAATTTTAGTCTATCGCGATATATCTGATACCGGGCGATTGGCGTATCTCGGTATCGATAATCGAGCCTGACTCCAAGAACGCGCCACAAAAAATGAAAATAAAAAAGAGAGCTGTCGTCATTATAATTCGCACATTTCCGTGACCAAAGTAATTTATGTCCTACTGCATCCAGTCATGAAGCAAAGGGCGGACTTGACTGGGAACAAGCTCCTTAAATCGTGTTAAAGCCGGTTGACTCACTAGCGCACTGCCACTTCCGGACGCAACAGCATACTGATATAAGGCAAGTCCGCCTTCTACATACTGTTGCTGCGCTGTCGTGAGTTGGGCAAGGTATGGATCATTCTGCACCGGCATTCCTCGCAGCAACGCCAACTCAAAGTCGGCCAACAATTGGCCTACAAAAGCTGTTTCAGCTCCAGCGGAACGCGAGCGCTTGGAAATAGGTGCATCAAACGCGATCCATGGATGATCATCAGTATGCAGGGGTGCCGCATCGATACGCCCCACGGCGCCAGCCAGGGCGCCAGCCTGAAAAAGAAACGGGAGTGACTCAACGGCGGGACCAAATTTGACGGCGCCCCTCGCTTCAAGGCGCCGCCATGCAGCAAGCATACGCTCACCATCAAGTGGCTCACCGTTCTTAGCGCCCACAAGCGCAACGATGGGTCCTTTTCCAAAGAAGTCACCGCGCCACACCCGAGCATCAGGAAAAATCTTTCGGAATGACCGAGCAATACCCAAAAATTCACCCTCGCTCAGCTGATAAAGCGCTAGCCATTGCGCAAACACACCACCTGGTGCGAGACGCATCTTCACGGCTTCAAACTGCTCCACGGTGTAGAGCAACGCGGTGCCCTGCTTCCCGGGAAGAAAGAGATCACCAATCACAACATCAAAGCTGTCGTCGGTCCCGAGCAACAACGTACGGCCATCCTCAACTACGATATCTACCCTGGGATCACTAAATAGCCCATTTACGTGCTTTCCAAAATGATCCCGAGCAGCTTCAACAATCTCGGGCATAAGCTCCGCTACGCGAACATAATCAACATCGTGATCGAGAGCCGCTCCAGCTGTGATGCCTGTCCCCATGCCGAGCAAATAAACGCGCTTGGGATCTCCATGAATACACATCGGAATATGAGTCTGATACTTCTCCCAGCGCGCACCTGACGTCCCACCAAGCGTATAACTCTCATTGAGCCTTAGTAGGAGATTGCCTCGACGATTTGTGACCGCTACGGTACCTGCACTACCCTCGTAGACCGCTATGGTTTTTTCGTTTTTGCGCCCAATCCAGTCACCTGCCCGTTCTGCGGTGTAATTCGCTAAGGTGAAGATTCCAATGCCAATCCCGATAATCATAAAACGCCAAAACAAAACTAATCGGAAGTCGAATGCCTTTGTCATAAACGCAGCAGGCACCAGATAAAGAACCGCTAATATTCCGATAGCGATCCAAGTCCCCGTGAGACCCGGCAGAACAAACCCAGCAATCAAAGATCCAGCCAGAGCGCCGATCGTGTTGGCACCTGCCAAACGACCGATTCTCGGTCCTGCAGCGCCACTGCCTTGATCCTGCTCAACTTTTAAAATGTATGGAAAAATAAAGCCCACAAAAAAAGCAGCAGGCGCCATGCACAACGCGAGCGTACTAAAAAGCTTGGACAGGTACGCATCCCACGTTAGATGACGCGCAGCCGAAGCGGCCTCAATAGCCACCCAGCGGAAAGTCAATAGCGTTCCACACGCCAGAATAGCGCTCACAATCAGAGCGGTGCGCAGTACGGCTTGTCTGCTTATTGATGTTTGTCCGATACGATGTGCAAGCAGAGCCCCCAAAGCAATTGAAGCCAAGAATATGATCAGGACAGCAGCAAAGGTATAGACAGAATTGTAAAAGACCAGCGCATACATGCGGGTCCAGAGCACTTGAAGTCCAAGCGCTATAAAGCCAGCGAGTGCCGCAAACCAAATCAGAGGTTTCGCTTCGGCGTTGGATGCTTGTGTCGGTACGCAAACAGATGGCGCATTGGGTTCTTCTTTGCCGAGTCGCAATGCCAGAATACCAACAGCGATGCTGGTCAAAACAGCTAAGGTATAGGCGCCGCGGTAGCCAAACATCTGGGGTAATAAGAACGCCGCAGAAAACGCACCGAGCGAAGCGCCGATGGTGTTGACGCAATAGAACATCGTTCCGGCGCGAGCAAAACCTTTTCCGGCGCGCACGCTCCACTCGGTCAACACTGGCAGTGTGCCCCCCATTAGGAAAGCAGGTATGCCAAGGACGAGCGCGCTAAGCGCAAACTTCACCACCAGAAAGAAAATCGGAACATCTCCCAACGCACTATAGAGTGTTGTGAATGTCTGCCGGTAAATAGGCAACAGCAACCAAAGCGCCAGCGCAGTGATCCCCACGCTAATCTCCAGATAGCCGAAACATCGCAGTGGCTGCCGCACGATGCGACTCCATCGCCCTACCCACCAGTTTCCTAGCCCAAGGCCTAGGAAAAAGACAGCAAGCGTTGTCGCGGTTGCATGGGTTGTGTTGCCAAACAAGAGGCCAAGCTCACGCTGCCAAAGGACCTCATAGGTCAGCCCGGCAAACCCTGACACAAAGAAAAGTAACAATGGCAGTCTCAACGACGGGCCCACAGCACGACTTTCGTCCTGACTCAAAGACGACTCTACTTCAACGTTTAGACTCAAAGATCAGATCCGTATTACAGCGGATGCCGATCTAACAGGTAGTCTGCTCTCATAATCTCAAGCCGCCCGGACGAATCTATTGATTACCGTCAGCTTATGTACTGTCTCAACGTCAGGCATTTTCAAGCACCTGTTGAAGTGTTTGTAGCAAAAAATTTGCATTGCTCTCATTAATGACCATCGGTGGCCTGATTTTGAGCACATTGGAGTGAATCCCGTCAACACCAATTAATACGCCCTCATTTCTGAGCGCGTCCGTAATAGACCTTGCCTCCAAGGCTGCGGGCTCCAGTGTTTCAGTGTCCTTGATTAATTCAACGCCGATAAATAAACCGCTGCCCCGGACGTCGCCGATGATCGGATAATGATCTGCAAGCTCTCGAATTCCATCGCATAGCAGCTTACCGATGGAATCCGCATTGTGCATTAAAGCTTCATCTTTGATTACCTGTAAAACCATGTCAGCCGCCGCACAGGCAACGGGGTTGCCGCCGGTGGTGCTGAAAAATTCACTATGGCGTTCAAACTTTTCAGCGATTTCTTTGCGGGTCACGACAAGACCCATTGGATATCCTGCTGCGATGGGTTTTCCAAAGGTGACAATATCTGGGGTGATGCCCGCGATCTCGAACCCCCACATTGCTTTACCTAGCCTGCCAAATCCTGACTGCACTTCGTCCGCCACAAAAAGACCTCCCGCCTTCTTGACGCGGTTATAAACTTCTTCGCTGTAGAGCGGTAATGGCGCTATGATCCCGCTTGAACTCATGATCATATCCATAAAAAAAGCGGCGGGAGAATGACCTTTTTGCATGAGCCTGTCGATCGCTTCTGCGGCATATGCGGCATAGTGCAGGCCTCGCTCGGGATCGTCTCTCTTCCAAGGCCCGCGATAGTCATCCGGAGCGTTAATCTCCTCAATATGAGACTTCAGCGTACTGGTATCTAAAGCTTCTGCAGGGGATAAATCATATACCGCGTCTGTAACGCCGTGATAGGCGTTTTCGATCACCAATCCCCCCGTCTGACCCGTCCAGGTCTTGGACAAGCGCCAGGCAAGATCATTAGCTTCGCTACCTGAAGATACAAAAAAACACGTGTCTAATTGTGGCGGCAGCGTGCTGGTGATATTTTCCGCATACGCCGGTAACGCGTCATAGAGATAGCGCGTATTGGTGTTGAGGGTCGCGGTTTGCTTGACGATCGCAGCAACTACCCTGGGATGGCAATGCCCCACATGGGGGACATTATTGTATGCATCCAGATAAGCTTTGCCGCTGGAATCAAAAAGCCATACGCCCTCGCCCTTCACAAGATTAACAGGCTCACTATAGGAAATTTGGCTCGCATTCCCCAGAAATTTATTTCTTTTATCCCAGCTCTCTTGTAACGAGAAAGCAGATCGTTCTGTTGTGGCATTAGAGCGCAACCCGCAGGCGCTTAGAAGCAGGTTTTCAAATTCACCATCCAGCATGGCATCACCATCGCGCAGCACCCTTATGGTTTTTTCTTCAAGGCCAACCAAATGCTCACGATTGTCAGTCCATGCAATCTCTTGATCCGACCAGGCTTTGATCAACAAACCGATAACAAGACGGCCGATAATGAGATCGGGCAATAACCCAAGTTCCTGCCTCTCCAAGGGAGTAACCTCATTAAACCCCGCTACGATGTCTGCCGCGCGACCAAAATAATTTTTAGATCCTATAGGCACTTCTGCAGCCGTCACCGCGAGATCCTGAATCAGTGGTGCGAATAACATGTCACCGAAATCAAATATTCCGCTGATTTCGCACGGATTATCGGGGTCGATTAGCGCGTTATGAAAACTAACATCGTTATGGATAACCTGGGCCCGGCAACCCGATAACCGAGGTTTAACCGTTTCTGAGAATCGATTGAGACATTTCACTGCAATATCCCGTAAAGCCGCATCTTCCAGGTAATCACAAAGTGATGCGAGCTGATCTAGATTTTGTGAATCCCATGCAATGGCGTGCCTTGCTGCCGGATGAAAAAATCCCCGCAAAGCGATGTTTAGTCTTGCCAGATCGCGTCCCAGGTTGCGCATTAACCGGGCGTCTTCAGGTGCTTCGTTGAGCGGGACCCCGGGTATGTACCGTAAAGCGCGAACTCTGAACGTGAGTCCACCAGACTGTATCGTGGACCATTTTTCACCGCTTTTTGTCCGGATCAGTAATTGAATCGGGAGGGTCGGATCTTGTTGCGCGATATGATCCAGGGCGGCACATTGCAGATCTAAAAAATCGTCAGGCTCCGCTTGATTGGCAATCTTCAATATCAAGCATTGCTGACCAACCTCAGTCGGAGTTATCAGAAAATTCTGATCACGCTCTCCACCTAAAGACTTTGGCACGCCGACAACGCCATAACTTTCTTTTGCAACCCGGTGAATATCAGAAACGTCAAGCTCCGGAGGCGGCGACTGCAGCGTTTCTAAAATCTTAAGCATTACGATGGCTAACCGTATCAAAGTGAATCATATGAGTTTCATCTAATTCGAGTGAAGTGATATCCAGAGGCGATTGCATTTCAAAAAAAATTACCGCCTGAAAACCCCATCAGAAGAACCGGGAAAGATTCTTTTGCGCTTGTTTAATCGTTAAGCTCATCGACAATTTATCGACTAATCTCGACTGCTCATTAGACCCGGAATCGAGTCATTGCGCCATCATCAAACGTAACCCCAAGCCCTGGTGTTTCCGGGGCGACAATTTTGCCTGCTTTGACAGATAGGCGACCACTACAAACATCGTCGAGGGCCGTTTCAAAAAATGGAAAATACTCTACCGGAGCTAAATTTGGGATTCCAATACCAGCATGGACGGCGGCCGCCGTACCGAGCGCCATTGAATTTGAATTATGGGGCGAGACAGCTATATAAAACGGCTCTGCCATTGCCGCGATTGCCTGAATTTCGAGGATGCCCGACAGGCAAATATCGGGATTGACGATATCAACGGCGCGACGTTCGAACAATTCGGTAAACTCCCGCCGAGTGGGCAACGTCTCGCCAGTGAGCAGCGGCTGCTCGATTGCATCACGAAGATAACGCATACTGGCAGCATCAGTCGGCGCAAAGGGGTCCTCCAGCCACATTAAATCAAATTGCTCGATCGCACGAGCCAGTTTCAGCGCTCTCGCGGGGCTCGCATGACGCCATAGATCAACAGCTAAATCTACGTCCGCTCCAACGGCATCGTTAACCGCTTCCAAAATGGCAACGCCCTCATCAAGTGTTGTCTTTGATGTAAAAGGATAGAGCTTTATTTGAGTGTATCCCCGCGCCGCGATGTACGTCGCAACATCGGCATAGGCTTTTGGTGGATGACTGTTTGGAGTGTAGATATTGGCATAAACCGGTATCGATTCATGACGGGCGCCTCCGAGGAGGCGATGCACGGGTACGCCAAGTTGTTTGCCAAGAATATCCCACAGCGCAATTTCGACTCCGGCAAAAGCACTGTAAACCTCGATACCGGGGCGTTGCTGCCCAAACTGGCCAAATGCTTCCCCCATGAAAGCCCGGATGTCATGTGCGGGGCGGCCAATCAGCCACTCAGCCAACCGGTTGACGAGCGCGGCCATCGCATCTTCACGGAAATTTAATAGATGACATTCTCCCCAACCGACAACGCCATCCCGAGTCTGAACCCGCACCAGCACATAAGCCTTTCGCGCCCACCATTGATCCTTAACAGGTTCGGGAGGGATTAAGTAAGGCGTTACGGTCGCAATGCGATCAGTCATTGATCAGTCTCTCACTAAAAAATTTTGTGTTGCACTTAACAAATGCGAATCCGTAGATCGGATGTGTTCTCTCGATTTAAGACAGGTCAGTTAACTTAAAGCAATCGAAAAAATAAAGCCCCGACAGAGCGGGGCTTTATGATCAGTCTACGGCCTACATCTTCAACAGAAAAATTTACTAAAGAGTTTCAATCACATCCCCGCCCAAAACCAATACATCGCCATAAGTCGTCAACATACTGAAGAAGGTAGGAAAATCTGGCCACTGTTGGGCGGCCGCTAAATGCTCACCAATACCTTCGGGCACAACATAGACCTCGTTGATCGAGAAAACCGTGTGTCCGGTCGTCCCCTCTTCTGGGTTCATCGGGTTCTTAAAATCAGGGGATTTAGAGGCATAGTAATGCACCAGACGTATTTTGCTGTCATCCAGGCTATGGGTATCCCGCATCCATTGCGCGTGATTCCGAATAACGGCTTCTACCTCCCCAGCCTTTTCATCCGGTACTTTGATGCCGAAATTAAATGTTTTCTGCCCTGTTTTTATTGTCATAATCTTACTCGTAATTATTGGTTTTAATTTCAGCCCTTTAATAAAACGCTTGCATCAATACTCTTTCAGATAAGGAACTGCAGGCAATCTTTTAACACAATTCAATAAAAAAACGTAGCATCGCAATTAATCAAAAACGTGACTTGATTAAGCGGGGGTTTAAACACTTTGAAATTTTCTGTTGCTCCCAAACTCCGTTGAAATATTTTTTAAACACCAAGCGAGACGTCAGTGCGTTAAGTCGCCCATCAACATCAGCGTTCTTGATTCTTTTCACTCTGGAACCGCTGTATCGATCCATCATCGTGACGGTCGTGCCACTCATGGCGCTCGAGCGGTTTGGCTCCGCTCAGGATGTCAGCATTTTTTTCTTCGTGCTTGGAATTGTAGGCGTCGGCATGAGTCTCGCTGTTCCCTGGCTGGTAAGACGACTAGCTCGACGAGGCACGTTTTGGCTCGGCGCCGTTACTGGTGTGGTTAGCATGCTGCTTTTCATGCACAACGAACTGTGGTCGTTTTGCGCGGGTATGGCACTACATCTCTTTGCGGCTTCATGCATCGATGTAACACTTAACCTTTATTTAATGGAGCATGTGCGGCGACAGGATTTTGGACGATTTGAACCGGTTCGCATGTTTTTCCTCGCTTTCTCCTGGAGCATTGGTCCATTTCTTGGAGTTTATCTGCGCAATGCTATAAATCCTATGGCGCCGTTTTTTGTCGGGGCCGTTGTCGTTCTACTGCTCGGCGCCTATTTTTTCTATCTCCGATTCTCTGACAATCCGATACCGAACGCCCAGCGAACCACCGTTACCAATCCGTTTCGTTACCTACCAAGATTTTTCTCGCAGCCACGGATGATGCTGGTTTATCTTTTATGCGCAATGCGGTCCGGTTGGTGGACCATGTACTTCATTTACGTGCCGATCTTTTGCGTCACCGTAGGTTTTGGCGAAACCATGGGAGGCGCGCTAGTATCGCTTGCTACCAGTTTCGTAATGGCAACGCCGCTGCTGCGGGGCACGATACAGCGTTTTGGTATTCGTCGGGTCCTGCTAATCGGCTATTTTGGGGCCGGACTGATCACCCTCGGACTCGGCGCTTCCATGGGGATCCCTTCACTGGCAGTGATACTGATACTGCTCGCGGCGTTATTCGCCGTTTTATGCGACTCGGTGGGGAATACACTCTTTTACCGAGCAGTGAGATCCTGGGAACGCTCCGAAATGGCCACCGTATTCGGGAGCTATCGATCCATCTCAAGCCTGACTTTTCCGGGCTTTTATTCGGGCGTCCTCGCCATCTTCCCACTAGCAGGGGTATTCATCTTCACCGGATTTGGAATGCTGGCCGCAAGTTGGCTAACGCGTTTTATTCCCGCCCGAATGCGGTAAAGATCGAATCACTCCCGGACAAGTGAATCAACAAAAGCGTTATGGAAAATGATTTTTAAGCAGCGGAGATGATGACTTCGATCTCGGTTGGATTTCCATAATTGCAAGGGTTATTGACTTGCGGACAATTAATGTACAATCGTTTTATTGCTTGCGATCACGCTTCAGGGGTCCACCTGCTATTGGACTGATTATTGAAAATAGGACATTTAATGCTTAATTCTGAAACTACCTTATCATGTGTTTTTTGGACCGCTATCTTAGTATCTGGATATCCAATATCAGCAAACGCGGACCAGGCGGATTCCGTACCTGATTCTGTAATCGCAGAACAACGTGCGGCTCTAGAAACGGCAACGACTGGGAAAGGATTCGGCCCACAATCACCACGCGACATCGGTAAATTAGAAGGCAACAATCAACGTGCTTTCGGATCTGCTCCTAGTCCTGCTCAAATGAACTTATGCAACATACATCTTCACCATAGTGCAGAACACAAAGGTAGAAACTTTTCCACCTACGTTGGAAACGGAAACGGAAACGGAGTCGGAACAGGCTACCAATATAACGGGTTGCTAACTGACTCGGAACTGGCTCCTCTCAATTCGAAAATCGGCGACGGCAAATACGATGGTTTAGCACCGGGCGATACGGTTGAGATTCACTTCGTCTACTCGTCTGCGCAAGTGCGCCCTGGCCCGACGCTGGGCTCCTGCGTAAATAGCTCAATTAAAAACCCGCAATTAAGAGTTGAAGCTGTGATTGCAGTTTTAGTCAACGATAGCAGCGCAACCGATTTTCAACGGTTGGCAACCGTTGAAAAGGCCGGCCTGCTATGGCAGGCCACCAATCTTCCATCGGACCTAGGCTCGCCGATCGTCTATTCAGGCTCAACAACTGGCCCAAAATACAATACTAAAGCTTCCCAATATCATGTCACTTGGAGCGTCCGCCCCAATGTAATCAAGATTAATGCTTCTTCATTGGTCAATTGGTTTGCCGATAACATCTTCGATGAAAAAGCCGGACAGACCGTTCGTAATCTTGTCGTTAACCCGGACCTACTCTCGCCGATCAGCAACTAATATCAAATTAGCTACTGGCGAGAAATTACATTTAGAGAAACAAAAGTCAAAATCTAGTCCTGCACCGCAAATCTGTTAGGCATATTTAATTAACAGGTCGAGTCATATTGGTGGCGGCATGGTCTGTGCGGCGCGATTTGCGTTAAAACACAAAAGCCGGCGCGAACGCCGGCTTTTTTAAAACTCCCTTAAATCCGTTTTAATCGTAAAACGCGGCCCCTGCGACGCCGCCACCGACTGCCGCTAACGCTGTTGCGGCCCAGCGGGTGGATAGGCGAACCCCAGCGCCGAGACCGCCATCCGCGGCTACCCCAGCTGCTATTCCGCTATCCATCGCGCCGACTAGAGGATACATAATCATTCCCCCGGTTACGATATTCAAAACCGCGATTCCCGCGATAGCGCCGGCACCGATGGCAAGATAGCGCAGCCCATTACTTTGCTGCTCAGCCAGTATCATTGAGTCAGAGTTTTCTTGAGCTGTAACTGGCCCACTTGCCATTAGGAAAATACCGAGTACTGATGCACTTAAAACAGCTTTTAATGATTTCATTTCTATTTCTCCGCAGTGATTCTATTCAGATTGACCATAGCATAACATTTACGCTACCCAGGTTCTTAAAAATTCTCAAATAATCGTTATTCCTGTGGTAAAACGATATTTTTCACGCTATTATCAGTTCTCATCGGCAACTTACAGGCACGTTCAAACCAGTCGCCCCCAACGTGCGAGGGATCCAACAATGTCTACTTTCTTACGCAAAATTGTATTGACTGTTGCAAGCATGTTGTTCGTTAGCGTTCTCGTCAGCCCGGCTTATGCAGAGACAACCGAACCATCGCAAACTGAAGGATCAACACTGGTCGGTTCTGGCAAAAACAGTGATCAAATTAGAGGTGCTATTAAGATAGAAATAACAGAAATGTTGGACGACCCAACGGACCGGTATGCACAGTTGGAGTCCCACGTGTTTCTCGGAACTGGAGTCGGCATGCTTGCAGGTGGTGTTATCGTTGATTTACTGGGCGGCGCAGGACTTTTGACAGTCGGTGGGGCGATTATCGGCGGCGCCTTGGGCGCGTGGTCCGCTGAAAACATTTTTTAGAATCCCAACCCTTATTTAGCAACATGTTTATTTTTCTTGCCATTATCGGTCTGACGGTCGGTGCAACAGCGCTGCAACTCGCGCCAGAATTAGCCGGGGAAGCAGTGGCGATGTACATCGTCGAGCCCGCTGACGACGGAGGCTACGGCGCAAGCGTCAATAAGGACAAAACATCTGACGGCTTGGAACGGAATTTGGTTGATCCAAATGAATCAGATGCGGTCTTCAGTCGCCCGACCCCTATTCTAGCGGTGGCCGCCTCTGCACAGGTCTCAGAAATAGCCTATGAAGTTCCTACCCCAGCCACAGAAGCCATAGGGGCCCAGAAATCGGAGCACAACCATGGCGATGAGGAAAGTCACGACCATGCGGCCCACAACCATGGCGATGAGGAAAGTCACGAACATGCGGCCCACAACCATGGCGATGGGGAAAGTCACGACCATGCGGCCCACAACCATGGCGATGAGGAAAGTCACGACCACAGTCATGATCATAGCCATGACTCAAAAGATTTTGCGTCTAGCGTTCAACTAGCGCTCCTTCGAGAAAAGCCTACCACTAACCCTGATGGCACAATTTTTCTGCCGGTCGCAGCACAACGCACCTTTGAGATTCGCACCGTGGTGGGCGAATTATCAACGGTTCCGTTAGGCGCCGAGCTACCCGGTCGAGTGATTGCTAATCCATCTAGTAGTGTTCTGGTGCAAGCGGCCTATCGTGGCACTATTCAAACGGTTGACGGCAATTATCCCTTTGTCGGTCAGCAGGTTAGTCGAGGTCAGTTGTTGGCGACATTAAAACCCGTTAACAGCCACTTGGACGAAGCAAGAGTGCGAGAGCGAATCACAGAACTGACTAATGAGATTGAACTCGATCGCAAGCGAATGGCAATGCTCAACGAAGTGGTGTATGTCAGGTACCGTATAAACAAAATTGAAGAGGTTCGTACCAAAATTCAGGGACTCATCCGACGACTTAAGGTATTAGAGGACTCTCTAACGCAATCATATGAACTCCGTGCTCAGACTGACGGAGTCGTCTCAGAGGTTGCAGTTTCCGCGGGACAACACGTCCTTGAAGGTGCAACACTGTTTCGAGTCGTTGATCCGAACAGGCTCTGGGTTGAAGCGTCTGGATATCAACAAGGACTGCAGGATTCAGTCCAGAGCGCGACTGCATTAACGATTGAAGGTAGTAAAATCGATCTGAAATTCGTGGGTGGCGGACTTTCTCTTAGTAATCAAGCTATTCCTCTGTTGTTCGACATCGTTTCCACTAATGCCGATTCCCTGTCAGTCGGAAAACCGGTGACGGTGTTCGTTCAATCCGACAACTCTAAGATAGAAGGTGTTAGGGTGCCTCGAACCAGTCTTGTAAGAGGGACTGATGGCTCAATGCTTATCTGGAAAAAAGTTGCCGCTGAACTTTTCCTGAAAACCCGAGTATCGGTCACTCCTATCGATGCTGAGAGCGTACTCATAACGGGTGATCTTTCACCTAAAGACCGAATTGTATCCGCCGGAGTTGGGTTACTTGCCCAAATTCGTTAACCACTGTCTCTGATACGGTATTAATCGACCTATGACTCTTAAATCCGATCCACAGGATTCCTCAAGCCCGCTTAGGGATGACGCCATTGTAGAAGACTCCGTAGCAGTTCCGACAGTTGACGAAGTAACGTCAAAATCAACCAAGTCAAAAGTTCGCAAGATCAGCTCAGAAAAATCTGTGGACAAGTCTGAGACCGAAAGTCAACCTGCCGACAACACCATCGATCTTAACGAGTCGCAACGTGCCCCATCTTTCGCCCCATTCCATTCGGCTTCGACCGTAATAGTATCAGCTCGAAATTTTGCAAAAAAACGGCCAATACTGTTCGGCGGGCTACTCGGCGCGTTGATTGCACTCAGTGTCACTTTTGGAATGAGTCAGTATCCTGTAAGCACCGGCCCAACAATAGCTGAAGTCTCTGCTCAAACCACCAGCCTTGCGAGTTCCGTGTCCAGCAACACGCAGCGTCTATCAGGCCTCGAGGCGGACATTGCACAATCGATCAGTCTTGCAATTGCGAATACCGAAACCTTATCTGGTTATGGCGATAAATTTGATGAGTTCACGCTTCGGTTAGATAAAGCAGAACAACTGTCGATCCCGCAACAGTCACTTGGCTCACCGATGTTTGGCGTAGCCACGGCGCAACTGTTGAATAAAGTCACGTCAGGGGAGACGTTCGCGCCCGAGTGGATAAACATTTATTCAATGGCTGATTCAAACATGGCGCTTCAGCAACAATTGGAACAGCTTATGCCAATGGCGCAAACCGGCGTAAGGACGATTCCTGAACTCCAATCCTCGCTAGATTCATTTCGGGAGCGAGTATTTTTCCCGAGCTCAAGCCTAGGGCGGTTTTGGGTAGAGACTCTTTCATCAATGCAATACAAACTAGGACTTCCAATCGCCCGCTCTGTGCCAGAAGAGAACGCGCTACAGATTCTCGACCAGTCAATAATCTATCTCCAGAACAAAGAGGTTGCACGAGCAACCGACCTGGTTGCCTCGATGCCGTCTCCCTACCCTGATAATCTTCGGGCATGGATTGATTCAGCGAGACGACATCAGCTCGCGGTTACCGTAGCAAAAAATATTTCATTGGCATCGGAGGAAGCGCTAAGATTACGGCTCCAGTAACTAAAAGCGTTCATGAACTCAAGCCCGTACCTTGATGGACTTAAAGAGTTTAATCGTGGACTCGCTAATTAGTCTCAATCAAAATATTAAGTGCGATATCTTCCAATCGCTTAGCAGTCCGATCTAATGCCAGTCGTCCTTTCAGCATTTCTATAAAACTTAAAGCAACCTCTTTTTGAGTCGGCTCGAGGTGGGAAAGTGCAACAATTGCGCCCTCTATACTTCCTTCGGATAATTGATTTTTAGCCACAACGAAAATCGCCCTAGTCTTATCCGCCCGTTGCAGTTCAAGTTTTGCATCGTCGCTAGCCAACGCCAGTGCCGAGTAGAACAGTTCACCAAGAAAAGACCTCGACTCTAGTCCCGAAAAAACTTCGACCTCTAAACGCAAAGCGGGAATCAACTCGCTAAGCTGAAGGGTGCCGGGAACCCCTTGTAAAGCGTACATTTCTACAAATTCAAGCAGTATTTTTACTTGCGGTAACCCGCCCACCCTGTTTACAACTGCTGTCACAGTCTGAAGCTGTCGATCAAAAGGTTGGGATCCGCGAAGAGATTTGCTGAGCTCTAGAATCGCCACACTCGTCGCCGCGTTATTTACGAGGTTAGCCTCATCAGGAACCCTGTTATCAGGCGGCTGAACTAAACCCGTATCTGAAGTGATCCCGTCAGATGAGACAGGCTGAATTATCGTGTCTGCTTCTAATATTTCACCTGGGTCGCCTAATTCAACTGGGCCGACCGATTCGGCAGGGAAACGATTTGCCGAAATTATCCAAATCCCTGTCACCACAATCACCATACCAGTAAGAATGACCAGAGGTTTTAAGAGATTTATCTCTTTAAAAAATCGTGTTTTGAGAGGGTGTTGGCCAACCGTATGTTCTGGGCGTGAGGCGTGCTCAACGGGCTCAGGCTTTTTCGCTTCCGATGATGTAGTCGTTTCACTCTCCAAACGGTTCGCGGAAACTGTCTCAGTAGTTGGAACCGTTTCGACGGGAGCGATCTCTTCTTGGTTATCATCCGAACTAGAGGCATCAATCGTCTTTGACGGGTCCAGCGTCTCATCGCTACCCAAAACTTTCGGTTTCGAATTACTAGAGGAAACGGTTACACCTGGAATTTTTCGTTTGGGCATAGGCTGAGTTAGTTTGACTCGTGATTTTCAAGTGCTGTGTTTTCAACGGGCAATCCAGACCCTTTAAGAATATTCTCAATCTCGTTAGCCACAGCGCGCAACTCACTGGCAGCGACTGATGATGGCATTAAATACACAGGAGAGGACCCATGAAACGAAGCTTCCTGAAAAATCGCTCGATCACCTATTGCTGCGGCTAACAGGGGTAAGCCCAAGTTGTGAAGCTGTTCCCGCGAATGCTCGGTAACCAAAGCCCGCTTGATACGATTGAGTACTCCAAAAATAAGCGGATGCTTTCCCGACATGGCAGCGGCATTTTCGGCGAGACGTTGCGTCCGTATTGCTTCATAGACGTTCGCTTCATCCGCCATAACCGGTATTAATACCGCTTTCGACGCGCCCAGGGCGAAGACCATTGATTGACTGGCGAACCCGGCACAATCGACCAGAACATAATCATGATTAACAGCAAGTCGATTAATCTCCGGAATCATCGAATATTCATCGACGCCGGCGCTGATTTCTAACTCTGCTAAGTTATTCGGTCGACTACACCATCGAGAAAGAGTGCCGTTTGGATCGGCATCAATAAGCGCAACACGCTTACCCAGCGCTGACCAAACGCTTGCCAAACCGGCGACTAGGGTTGACTTGCCCGAGCCGCCTTTGATAGTGGCCACCGTTATCACAGTGCCTTTTGAGTCAAGCGGGCCGTTAGCAGCGTCTTCTCTATTCTCTCGTAGCGACATTGTTTTCCTTAAATGATCACATCCTGATTCATCGATGCCGACCGTAAGATAGCACAAAGTTCGCTTTTTATTCTAGAAGGCATCTGCAATCGCATTATTCTCAACTCTCTTATTGCTCGCCACTAAATGGTTCAATCCTTTTTCGCCGTACCTCAAAAATAAAACGGGCGTCAGAACGGCGTCTAGAACTGTTGAGACTATGAGCCCCCCTGTGATCACTACTGCAACTGGATAAAGCATCTCCATTCCTGCTGACTCACCGGCGAAAAGCAGGGGCGCTAACCCGAAACAAGCAGAGGTCGCTGTCATTAATACCGGCTTTAGGCGCTCTTGACTACCCCGTATTACCAGCTCTCGTCCAAAGCTCTCTCCTTCATGGATAACCAAGTTGATGAAATGACTGATCTTTAAAATTCCATTTCGAGTACAAATCCCCGTGAGGGTAATAAACCCAACTGCGCTGGCAACCGAGATCTCCAATCCCGTGAGCTTGAGGCCGACCACGCTACCGATCAGTGCTAAGGGAACATTGGCCATTATTATTAATGCAAGAACACTAGATCGATACCGAGTAACAAGAACTGCAAAAATAAGCAAAATAGAAAGAAGCCCTAGAAATAACAAACGTTGTGCTGAGGTATCTTGTTCTGCGTATCGACCCTCGAACTGGAAATAGTATCCTTCCGGTAATTCAAAATTTTCCAGTAATTCCCTTATATCTGGAGCAATCATTTTGTCATTTCGTTTATCAGCATTTGCCATCACCAGGAGTCGCTGACGCCCGTTCTCTTTTAGGAACTGATTGGGTCCGCTTGCTTCAATAACGTCGGCCACCACCGATAGGGGTACTGGTCCTCTGGGTGTCATAATTAACACGTTAGAGAGGCTTTGGATGTCGCGATCAGATGAACCCATGCGAACCACAACGTCAAAGTACATCTGCCCTTCGACAATTTCTGATACCCGCATACCGTTAGTCAGATGGCCAAGTTGACGCGTGAGCGCGCCGTGCTGAAGACCAAAGAGCTTCGCTTTTTCTGGATTTAGCTTCACCTGAATCTGAGGAATCAAAGTCTGCCGCTCGGTGCTTATATCGACCAAGCCGGTGATAGAGGCAAGCTCTCCCTCTAACCGCGACGCCAAGTTTCTAAGCGTAGGCATGTCTTCGCCAAAAATCTTGATGACAATTTGGGCGGGTGCGCCTGTCAGCATGTGATCAATTAACCGATGTGAGATCGGCTGACCAATCGCCGTCGGCGCTGGAATACCGACTAACCGACTGCGGATATCCCGTTTTATTGACTCCATATCCCGATCGCTAGGCCTTAAACTAATCTCAAATTCATTGGCGTGCACGCCCATTGCATGCTCATCTTGTTCGGAACGTCCTGTTCTTCTGCCTACACTGACCACCTCGGGCACCTGCATAATCAAGCGCTCCATCACCTTTCCGATTTTCACTGACTCATCGAGAGAAACTCCCGGATTTAACGCCAAGAAAGCAGTAAAGGAGCCCTCCTGAAAGGCAGGCAAAAATGTTCTTGGAAGAGAGGGAACCGTAATTACAGCCACCCCGACAGCGAGCGCAACAGCAATGAAGACGGGGCGAGGTCGGTTGATAACTTTATTCAACAACGCCTCGTTTAAGATCTTCAATTTTCTGACAGCCCAGGTCTCCTGGTGCGACAAGCGCTTTATTTGGGGCAATAAGTGAGAACATAAAACTGGCGTTACCGTGATGGACACCAGTAAGCTAGCAAGAATTGAGACAATATACGCCACGCCGAGCGGCGCAAACATGCGCCCTTCTATCCCCGGTACCGCAAAAACAGGGATAAACACTAAGACGATTATCATTGTCGAATAAACAATTCCCGATCGAATTTCCTGAGATGCATCCGCAACAACAGCAAGGGTTGCACGAGGCACCTTTAATAACCGGTTTTCCGACAGGCGGCGATAGATGTTCTCAACATCGACAACAGCATCATCAACAAGCTCTCCAATCGCAATCGCAAGCCCACCGAGTGTCATTGTGTTAATGGTTAATCCCAGTAATTGGAAAACAACGAAAGTTGTCAGGAGGGAAAGTGGGATTGCGACCAACGAAATCGATGTTGTTCGCATATTGGCTAGAAAAATAAAAAGAATAATGGTGACCGCAATAACCGCTTCTATTAAAACTTTTTTTAGGTTGAAAATAGATGCGTCGATAAAGTCAGCCTGCCTGAAAACATAATCCTCAATATCCACGCCATCAGGCATTCCCGCAGCAAGCTCTTTGAGCGCGCGATCAACTTCAGCGGTCACTTTCAAGGTGTCGGCAGACGGTTGCTTTAAAACGGATAGCAACACCGAATTTTCACCATTAAACCCGCCATCGCCTCGCCGCTCTCTTGGCACAAACTTAACCGCGGCAACTTGATGGAGCAAAATTGGCTGCCCATCATCCATTCCGATAGCGAGATTTCTCAACTCATCTAGGCTCGCGGTTCGACCGATGTTTCTTATTAGAAACTCTTGTGAGGTCTGATTTACAAATCCCCCTCCCGTATTATTGCCAAATTCGCGAACGCCCTCTTCAATATCCTGTATTGAAATACCGAGTTGATGCATTCGCATCAAGTCAGGAATTACGTGATATTGCCGAACCAATCCGCCAATTGGGACTACACGACTCACTCCAGGGATTGCGCGAAGTCGAGGGGCGATCGTCCAGTCCGCTAATTCCCGCAGTTCCATCTGGTCCATCCCCTTCCCCACGATCGCGGTAATGAGGATTTGTCCCATATATGAAGAAATTGGCAATAAAACGGTTTGAATTCCTGAGGGCATCTGATCGCTCGCAGCATCGAGACGCTCTGTAACAATCTGTCGGGCCCTGTAAATATCGACGTTCCAATCAAATTCTGCATAAACGATAGATAGCCCAGCACTCGAAATGCTTCGAACCCGAGTCATTCCATCTGCCCCCGCGATTGCCCATTCGATCGGCGTCGTCACCAGCGCCTCAACCTCTTCGGGAGCGAGACCATGCGCCTCGACCATAATGGTTACCAGCCCTTTATTGAGATCTGGAAAAATATCAACGGGAATTTCGCGCTGTACAAAGACGCCATAACCCACCATTGCCGCCGCCATTAAAAGAACAATGAGGCGACTGCGAAGACTAACTGTTACGAGAAAACGAAACATAATTTTTATATTGTCCGAGTGGGGATTACTAATTTATAAGACAGGCTGACATCACCCAATTTTAAACCGAAACAGACTCCAAACTGAATCGATAACTTCCGACCGTTAGCGTGGTTTTGACTCTCCTTTTCCGAAAACCGTTCTCGCGCCAGGCGCAAAATCATTGATGCTGATGAATGGCCATCGCAGGAGGAGAATTAGAACAAAGAAAATCCAGAAATTGAGATTATGCACAGTCCAAAGTGTTAATGAAAAAACAACATTAATCACCCATCCTATTATGAGTAGCCAAATCAGGGCGGCGCTAAAAATCTGGGTTTTCTTCCTAACGGAAACATCGAGTTTAAAAAAAGTGGTCCACGCTAAAACCAAAAAAATTATCCCACCAATAAGAACACTCAACAAGCTGGGACTGGCACTCTCAAAAAAATTTTGGTGCGATCCGTCTAGCGTTAATGCTAGCGGATTGACACTTTCGGAAATAAACGTAGATAAAGAGGTTTCCCAACGGCTTTCGATCGAAAACAAATTGTCAATGCTGCGATCTTGAGGTGCAATCGTCATGATAATGGCCAAAACACCGAGGCAGATTCCCGATAGGGTGCTCCCACGCCAAAAAATAGGCATCTCATTAAATTCATCAGCAGCTAAAGTAAATACCAAAAACCGACCAATCGTCATCACAAGCATCAACAGACCGGTGATCAGGAACAAGCTAAAGAAGAAAATAGTCACAGTAATATCAATACTGCGGAATTTTGGATCTAGGCTGAAACAGTAGTTGCATAATCAGATTTTGCTTGAATCAGTTTGGTCCTGACAACGGATTAGAAGTCCAGCCGCCTCTCTAACTCCTCTTTCAGTCGATAGAACTTTCGATTATCGGAGAAATTCATCAAAACTGAGTTTTCAGCAACAGCATCGTGAATCGTATAGCCGGTCGCAGGGGGAGCGCCAGCGTAAGCAATGACCATGAATTCATTAAATATTAGGGGCTTCACAATCGCCACACCAGATATCAACCGAAGTGGTATGGTCCTTTCAATCCGGGGCGTAGCACCCGTCATCCACCGAAATGCGTGATTTACCCAGCTATTCCGTTGAATCATTACCATGTTGTTATATAGAGTGATCGCACCACCGATCCCCTCCGCATGCGCAATAACCTGTTGGATAGCTTTCCCCTCAAGCAACGCGAATATTTTTATCTGTTCTTAGCGTGCGAATAGCCCGAATTGAAACGGATTCTTAAATTCGGCAATTTTCTGTTCGCGCTTTGCGTTCTCGGCTAACCTTATCCAAAGCTCAATTTCAGGCGTGGCATGGGATTGCCCTTCAGAACTATGTTTGGCAATTAGATCCTCGTAGATAACCGATCTCAATTTATAGAGATCACTTATCCCTGTTCCGCCTGGCATGCTTTCAAGTTTGTCTAACACTTTTAACGCCTTCTCGACTTTACCCTGCTTCCACAGAATTGCTCCGGCATAGAGATAGGCAACCGGCGCGTCTTTTTCGATGTCCACACCTTTTCTCAAATAACTTAACGCGGGTTCAAATTTGCCCTGCAAACCTAAAATGGCGCCAATATTGATATAACCCGCTGCAAAATCTTGATCTACTTGCACTGACTTGAGGAAACTTTTATAGGATCGTTCGTAATCACCTTCAATCATTTCCACAAGTCCGAGAAGATTAAACATCCTAGCCCTAACTCCCATCTGACGCCTTTCATAAGCTTTCGTATTGTTAGTGCCAATATCTTGATACGAGCCCTTAGCGTGGACAACTAGCCATTCCTCTAAAAAATTTCGAGTCTTTACAAATGTCCCAGCGGGAACTGGCTCGTTTAGGATCAACATCTCTTTATGGGTAAAAGGCAGCTCCCTGACAAACAGTCGAAGTGCATGAGCCGAAGGCTTACCCATAACAATAATCTGTTCAGCGACCTTGTCCAGAATAGCCAGCATATCTCCATCACCGGTCACTCGAACGGATTTAATCAAGCGCCCTGATCGCGTCTCCAATAGAAAAACATCCGCGGTCAATCCAGTAATTATGTCACGGTATTCATTTGATTCTTCCTCGGAGGCATAGATTGCTATCGACATTCGGTAGTCAACCAGATCCAGAATCGCATGAAGATTCGACACGTGCTCCATAATGCCAAGCTCTGCCGCGAATTGCGCAACAGCAGAGTCTTTGAAATTGAGACGAAGGGCCGCGTCATCAAGAGGACTGATTCCCGCATCTGCCTGCAGTTCAACCACCCTCTGGTTCAAAAGACCCAGCACAGTCTCATGCGTCAGGCCTTGTTCCTCGAAATTAGGAATATAAATATCGTCTATCGCGATATCAGTAGGCTCAGTTAAAAAAGTAATGCCGCCAACTGCGCCAAAAAACCCGATAAAAACCGCCTCCAGAATTCCCATGTTGTCTGTCCTCTCTTATCCTTATCAGCTTTTTATTTACTTATCGTATTTTTTCAATTACCGCTACTAAGATTAGTCTGGTATCTTGTTATACCAACGCTTGGAACGAGTCAATCGACTACGTCCGGCGCGCCAATCATTATCTTCCATCATCCGTTTCAGCTTGACCCTGACATCTTTATCAGAGATTCCATTGCCTGCCCATTTTCGATAGATCGCCACTGCGGCATCAAAATGGTGACGGTCTATTTTTCCTCGCCGCCCCGTGGTGGCAAAACGCCGGAGTACAACCTCGATTCGGTAATCCAAGTGGCGCTCCGCTCCAACACCACTTTCATGGAATATACCCACCGCGATCCAGCGTGCATGATCATAGTCAATCGCGAATCGGGCGACTCCCCCTCGGAGCAATTGCCGCTCTTCGTCCTGCGATAGAAAGGTTAAACCTGCCGCGTGCGCACGAACATACTCGATATATTGATCGTGATCATCTCCGCCGCCATTCATCCGACGATTTCCGGTTTGAAGCATAAGCTCATGCCCTATCGCACCTTGCGCTCCTGCTTGAACCTCAGGTAGGTCATTTTTTCTTGGCATGTTATAGATTTCTCCCGTAAGTGCGACACTCATGCGATCGCTAATTCATCAATTTAAAAAATATTTCGCTTTTACATCAGAATAAATACTGACCCCTTTATCGAGCTGGATTTGCGCATAAGATTTAAAATCTTGTAGCCAGGTGCGAGATTGGGCTCGGAATTTTTCGTAACGCGAAGTTGAAACTAGGCTATCAGTCGAGATCATGGAAACTACGGCATCGACGTAACGATGATCTTCAAGATCCAGGGTCTCATTATTCACTAGCAAGCCCAATGACGAGCATACCGTGTTTATTCTTACTTCTTTTGATAACCATCCCCCTAACTGAACTGACACCGTGGTCGGAATATAGCCCCTGGATCCAAGGTCATTCCACGGCTGATCTCCCTGAGCAGACGGGCGCTTTGGCATGCCCGCTAATTTCAGACCAGGGTGTTGGTGAATAAAATTTAATCTCGGAGATGGATGCTCTGGCATTGCCACAAAAATCGCCGCCTCTGTTAAACCTTTGGCAACTCGATCAAGCGCGCGATACCCTCCTAAAAACTCAAAAATGGGGGGATTTGCAACCAAAAATTCCTTAATCTCTGGCCAAATCGACTCAATCATGAACATTGTGTCCTTATCAGATTGAGGGCCAAGATCGATTAATTGAGTTGCTGTCCCACTCGATGGGGCGTTCTCCCCCGCTTCCGAATCGTTCGACCGAACAGCTGCAAATATACAGATCGGCACTTCACCGTAAAGGTCGAACTTACCCAATGCATCAGGATTTTGGGATAGATAGTCAGCAAAAAAATCAAGCCTTACTAGGCCAACTACGGCGGGATCTTCTGATATCGATTCAATGATTGACGCGTTATCAACAGATCGCGACACCTGAACGTTAAAGTCAGGATCCAGGCGGTCTCGGAATTCATTGGCGAGAAGTTCCTGCCCGCTTCCAATAGCAGCGCCTGAAAACAGAAAGACGCGCTGTTGCGCAGTGATACCCTGTTCCGCATATCCTGAAGATTGCGCGGCAACTGTCAGCAATATAACAACAATAGACATGCGTCCTAAATAGTATTTCAACGAGCGTCGTCCTTTGTCATAAATACTGTAATACTGTAATGGATTTAATCAATCACCATAACGCCTTAGCGTTTTTAGAGCGCGTGATATTGTTTTGAGTCGTTCCTAAAAAACCTTTTCAGCGGTCCATATCCCGAGGAAGCCGCCAACAACGACACCGCCCAGTGTCACTAGGCCTCCGCCTCCGAGCAAATCAGCGACGACGCCACCTGCCAGCATGCCGATTCCAAGACCCAAGACGCTGTCAGTATCGAGTTGCTCAAATCGATCAGTTGTATCGTTCAGCAATTCGGTGATTTCTTTTTGAACATCAGCCGTGATTTCTTGAGATTCTGCGCCCGCAACTGCCAATATCGATCCTTGAGATCCCGATGTGTCAGTTGATTGAGCATGCGTCGGGATTGCAAAAAGACTTAGAAACAGCGCTCCCACAACAGCGGTAAGCGTTTTGCGTAAGATATTCGACATTTATTAAGTTCCTTTTTCTGGCGAACATCGCTTAATGTTCTTATTTAAATAGAGTCGATATATCATAATAACCTGAAAAATCAAGTTTTTCTACCACATAGCAAAGCCAGACTATAACTGCGGGCGAGTCGAATTATGCGAGGCTGGCTGAACTTGACCCGAAAGGCGATATCTCAGATTTGAATAGACCAGTCCCATTGTAAAAAAAATCCCACCACCCGTGAAAAGAACAGTCGCAAAGCCCCAGGTATCGATAAAATAATAGCCGAAAGCGGTGGTAACCGGCGCAGTCAACAATAACAGTAGCGCGATACCGGCAATTCCAACGGCGTGATAAACAATTGAGATAAAGGAAAGCACAACGACCAATAGAAATAGGCCGACCGATAATTTAATCATCAGCAATACAAATCCCTCGCCAGCGCTCGATTCTCCAAAGCCGCTAACAATCCAATGAAAATATGAGTATCCTGAAGAATTATAAATCGCAAAAAGCACGCCAAAAGACAAAAAGGCGCGCACCAGAATGCTTGAAATACCAAAATTGGTCATTTAATTATAAAAATAACAAGAGCTCGATAGATGTTATCATCCTAAAGCACGGGCTGGAATTTAATAATCATCAATTTTCTAACTTTGATACCAACAGTTCATTAATAACCGTTTCAGAGACCTTGCAATTAACAAAGAGACATGTTTTCCAAACACCGATTCAGGTTTAGAACCAAGACAGCCTATCCTCAACTCGGAGGCGTTCTGAGAAGAGGCACTCTGAATTTTCAGGGCTTAGTTCTTATTTGTATGATAATCATATTGCCTGCAAAATCGTCTTACGCCGAAACCGAAAATAATATTCCAGAGATAAGCAATAGCATGAGTAAATCGCAAACAGTCTCCCAGCAGCTGTTGACTCAGATTGAGCAATCCGAACGCTCTATTACGGAATTGATCGATAGCGATATTCAAATTTATGAACGAACTCGCCTCCGAGCGTATGAAATCGCTGGGGTTACTGCCGTTACAGGTAGTTTAATGATCGTAGGCGCGTTGGCCGGAGGCGTCGTGACGGCGCTTGCGGTTGGTGTTGGATCCTTAACGATCTACGGCGCAATTAATTAATCTTCCAGTTATTTTTTATTATGATCTCTTTTGGCGCCACCCTGCTTATTGTTACGTTGTGGTTATCAGTGGACACAATCGTTGAAATTGGATCGATACTCACTGCTAACACGCTTGAAGACACTGACCTTGGCGCCCAAATCGAACCCTTACGCAAACCCCAAACCGCGACCGTTGATCTATCGCCATCCGCATCTATCGACTGGCTTGGCGCGAAGGACTAGATGGCGACAGCAGTAATCATTGCGGCGCTTTTCTCAAGCCTTATCGTCGAGACAGGGGCCGAAATCGTTATTCGGAATTACTTTCTAGATTTCGATTCAGGCGCGCTTATCGAAACCGTTCCCGGGACCTCGGCCCAAATGGTCAATTTACTGCCTCAAGCCACAATTCCGTGGGAATCGTTGTAGACCATATTGCGGCGCTCTGCCCCTGATTTAACCTAAACTACAGTCACGCGCTCTCGCTCGACAAATTAGCACGCACCTTTCTCGCGGCGTTTATACCGGCGATTCCGTACCCGAGTAACAGAAAAAAGACCGCTAATAAAATTATTTTCCACGACAGAAAGTCTGACTGAGCATCACCCGCATCTAACGCTTCTTCGTCAGTCGCTTCTGATTCGACAGTAAGGCTTACCGCCGCCTGAAACTGATAATCAACCTCATCAAGCGTAACGTCAATCTGGTACATGCCAGGCGCTAACGAAACGCCATCGATAATGTAAATACCTGGCGCCTGCTCATGGGCAGTAAAGGGTGAAAAATTTATCGAAACTTGGAGTGAAGCTCCTGTCTTTGGCTCGGCCGTCGCGTAATCGTCTAGAAATAAGACCAATTGTCCTGGAGCTCCCTGATTTTCATTATCAGGATTAGTTTTACCCGGGACATGAAGCACCACTAATTGGTTACTGCCTAGTCTGGCATCTACACGATCAAACAGACTTTTTCCCATAGCACCTGAAAACTCTTGAACTCCTTCTTCCTCGTCACCATGCGAGTGATTGTGACCAATATCAGCAACAGTAGACCCGCAAAGAATAAAACTCAAAACACAAATTAAATTTTTAGCAACAATTTTAGGTGTCATTATCAAACCATTCAAAAAATTCGAGTTCATTATCTTTTCGCTAAATCAAATATCAGACTGTTAAATCCGAGATGAGCCGACCTTATCGATCCTAATCAGTTTACGGCCAATGCCTGATGAAGTGGTGATGTGCGGGGCAATCTATCGTGATTCCGAGCTGGCTCAACAGGAGGATCTTCATTATCATCGCTCTCGGTTGGCCATAAATAAAGGCCCGCCACGCCGAATTTAATCGCAAACCCAGTCAAAATAGCAATAGAAGCAACTTCAAGAGCAAGCAAAGTTGCGACAATCGTGGCAACTGACTCGCCGCCTCTCGCCAGTTGGTAAAGGCCGTAACCACCCGCGGCTGCGGTGGTTACAATACTTCCCCCAAGCGCCAGTTCAACTCCACTAAGACCCCAAAGCGTGCTATCGCTGGTTTTTATAGCCCTATCAATTTCAGCTGGCGATCGCAACTCTGCAGCCGACTCTGCGAAACCTGTTGTTGGCACCAGCATCATAATGATCACCAATAGGTATAGATTCACTCGGGCAGAGTGGCGGCTTCCGGTCAAGAGCGTCTGTCTTGTCAAATTGATAAGATCCATGTCTAGGACGATATTATAGACTGATACCCATTTTTGTTTCAGCAATTGCACAACTCTATCTCGGAGATCAAGAAACTCAGTTTGCCATTATCCAGAGACTGAGAAACTAATTTTTCCCCTATTAACTCGCTGATTTGCTTACAATAGCGTTTTACTTTCAGGCAGTCTCCGGTAAGAACGAATCTAGGTTTTAAATTTTGAATAGTCAACCAATCAACACATTGCGTTTTAAGGCCGCCTGGCGACTTGTTGCGTCTGGTATTTCTTTATGCGTCTTTTTAAATGTAAGTGCATTTGCTCAGGATCCTGCGAACAAACCGAACGCAGATCTTCAAGGCGTGGAATTGATTAGGGTGTCTTTTAGTCAACTCACCCCTGATGCGACGGTTTGCGGTTTGTCGTTAGGCGTCATTCAACCCCTGCTTAAAAATAAATTAATGGATGGCGGCTTTATTGCGATACCCGAAACTGACACGCTTGCTACTCTTGGGCTCATGACAACCTATGACCAAGGTCGAAACGCCTGTGGGACTTCAGCGACACTTGGGGTGTATAAGAAAGTTTCCTACTTTGATGAATCTGTGGGTTGGCTTCGAACAGGCTACGTCGTCTTATGGCAGAGAGGCCAACAAGTTCAGTCAGGGGTTGCTAACCACGCTGCGTCAACCGCCGTGGTTGTGCAGCAACTTGCCGACACTTTGATCCAGAGCTGGCGAGAAGATAATCAAACAACGCAATAAGCGCCAAAAAGGTATTCATATTTTCTAGCATCAAGCTGTTTACTACTCAGATGAATATAGACTTTTTTCGATCTTCGCCAATTCATAAAACGATGTCTTCGCAACCACTCCATCCGTTATTTTAAATTTCAAAAGTAAGATGCTAAAACGACTCTTAGGTCAATCTGTCACAACCCTGATAATTCTCGTTTCTATGGTCGCGCTTACGCTACCTTGCCAAGTGAGGGCTGATATTCCGACTCCCGTTGAACCGGCTATCCAATCGGAAGTTGTAAAAGGAGAATCACTTATCTTAGGTCTAACGTATCCAGAAGCGGCACTGACCACTGCGGCAGTGGTGGGTGGCGTGTTAATTGTAAACTCATTACTCGGCGTAAATATCGGTACCACGCTTGCGGTACTTTACGTTGGCCATTTGATAGTTGAAGCAGGAATCGTCGCAGTGGCCGCTGGCAGTAGTTTAGGTCTATCTTGGTGGGTCGACACAGAGACCGAGCCTGTTGAACTTTTTTAAAATAAACCCCCAAACCAAAACGTCGCGACTTCAATGTTCACTGCCATCCCAGCATCTAGGTGATGGCTTCGAGCACTTTTTTTTGAAAGTCATGAACCGCATGTTCACTAAAATAGCTTCGCGCTTCATTTGCGATTAGACGCCCCTGATGATAGCCAAGACTGTGTAGCCCTTTTTGAACGGTTTCGCACAACGGGATATCTTCGTCGCGTACAGTGTTAACAAAATCAATCACCTCGCGCTGCTCTCTTGTCGGTTCACTTGTCGAAAAATACCACTCACAAATCTGCGTTGTTGTTTCAGGGCCGGTAGGCAAATGATAAAAAATATTAAGGTATCCGCCGGGATAAACTTCGATCGCCCAATTTGGCCATAGCAGCCAACTGCCGAACTCTCGCGACTCTCTTCCTGTGTCCTCAGATTTAACGTAACTCGTCGCCTCGCCTACGCCACGGCTCGCATGACTATGGAACTTTTTGTGGACTGTAATCTGGTAGGACTCCATATCAAGCGAGCCCTGCGCGAGACCCGGATGCTGATTGGGGCAGTGATAACACTCGGAATAATTCTCTACCGAGTTTTTCCAATTGGCATTCAAGTGAATTTCCCGCTGATCTGCCAATTTCAGGTCTAGGACACTCGGTAATAACTCAAGCACCTCTTTTTCAAAATCGCATAGGTCAGTCATCAGGGGATCGGCATTGTGATCAAGATTAATAAAGACGAATCCGGAGAAGATTTCAGCGCGAACCTCACTCAAAGAAATCTCTGAATTTGAAAAATCCCTGACTTGATCGCTGTGCAAAGCACGTCTTAACTTTCCAGAAAGTTCATATGCCCAACGATGGTAAGGGCAGACAATCGCAGAACTGAGACTTCCCGATCCCTCAAGCAATCGATGGGCCCGATGCTGACACACATTATGAAACGCCCGGATTTCATTGTCCGCGCCCCGAACAACGACTACGCTCTGATCTCCGATGTCACGCACAAAGAAATTTCCAGAAAATTCAAGTCTTGAGACATGACACGCATACTGCCAGGTTCGATGGAAGATGTTCTCCTGTTCCCGATCGAAAACATCTAAATCAAAATAAAAGCGCCCAGGAAGTGTATGAGATGACAATGGATCATCGGTGAAGCGTCCGATGTCGGGTAGCTTATTCATTCTGAAATTTAAGGAAAATGCTCAACAATTCAATATTGCTAGAAAACCAAACTAAACTAAATCCAATCGACAATCAACATTTTATACTCAACTCATCATGATGTTTGTTTCAATTCAATTAAGTCGTTTTCCGGTCCGCCAATCCCACGGCGCTATAAACTCCCCTGCCCATAAACCCCTGCCGGCCTTACGAGCTTGATCTTCCTCCGGAATGTATTGCTCTGAATATTCGCGGTAAGCAAGACCAAGCCCCTCAAATACAATTCTCGCATTAAGGTTGTATCCGCTAACAAAGCAGTTTGCGACCAAATTTCCAAATTGATCTTTTTGATTACCCACGCATCGAACTTCTTTGGTATACGTCCATTGCCGAACCATTTCTGCGGCTTTATAACCGCAAGACCAAATCACGTCATTGATACGGCAAGTTTGTTCTTTTTCGGGAGCGTCAACTCCACGAAGGCTCACTTTATTGCCAGAGATGGACAGCGTGTCACCGTCTACAATAACTGCCGGACCCGATAGATCGGCGTGGGCTTTCAGACCAAGACCCATAAACAACCAGAATAAAAGCGAAAACATTTTCATAGCGTGAGCATGCCTAAAAAGTGTGGCCGTTAAACCGTTAAACAAAACGATCGCTGTCCGACTTGAATCAGGCGACCTGAGGGTAACCTTAAAAAAATTTTTAAAATTTTCAAACGCGTCAGAAAAAAATTTGGTCTAATCAAAAACACTTACTGGAACGCAGGCGCTACCAAATAAAAATGTGCACACTTCGAGATTCTTACAAACGGCGCTTAGAATTCACATTTTCGACCCACAAAAACTCCAAGATATTTTGAGCAAATCGCCCTGCTCGTTCCTGCGTCTCGCATACTAATTAAGGCCTGATTTAAAGAACGAACATAAGGTGAATTTTTTTGGACCGCAAACGTCGATATATCGCTTCTAAGATTAACTTTAGATAAAGCGAGTCTTGTAGTTTTGTCCTCGGCAATTAACTTTCGACCTGTTAAATATTGCGTAACTAGTCCATCGTATTGATTAAGGTTATTTTTAAACATACGGAATCCATCATCTACGCTCTCGGTCTCGACCGGATGCCCTCCCAACTGACTGACTACGCTCGCTGCCACGGATTCCTTTTCTACCAATAACACCTTGTCTTCGACATCAGATAGATGTTGATATGGATCTTTATCGCTCTCAAGCAGAGTCGTACTGGTCGTGAGCGCGGCCGTGACGATAGCTGAGAGAAAGATGCCGACGATCATGCTGCTGAGCATCACCAGGCGCCCCCCCATCGTTTTTGGAGGTTCAGGCAATTCGCCCTGAATCATGGCGATTGAGGTCAACCATCCCGAATGTGTGACACGACGATCTTGGGTATCTTCTTGCTCGACTTTTTTTCTTCTAATCTCCACTATCCAGAACAGCACACTCATAACTGAAAATACAAGAATCACCCAAAACAAAGGTACTAAAAAGTGCTGTCCAATAATCTCCAATGACCTTATGAACGCGCTCTGATTTTTTTGATAGAGGATGGTTAAATGACTAATGATAAAAGGCTGAGTAAAATGAGCCAAATTGTGCAACTCTGCGGTAGGGGAAATATCGCCTAGAAGAATATCGTACTGATTCTCTTCAAGCCCCGAGACCGCTTTTAGAGGGTCTTCGCCTGCTGTTTGATATTTATAGTCCCAGTTATTGAGCTTGGCAGCCTCTTCCCAAAGCTCTACCGCAAATCCGGAGAACTGACCCCCGTCAGTCACAACAAAAGGGGGGTTACTCACTAGCCCAACCCGAATCGTCTCACGGCTTTCCTCAGCTAGCAGTGTCATAGGAGCACTCAGCATTATGAGCACAGATAAGATTCTAATCATCAATTGGTAACCTCCATGATCTGAAATAGCAGGGATTGTCACTGCTACTTTTATGCTAAATCAAAAACGCTAGACTCAGATTTCGTGTCTGCCCGGTTTTTCAAAAACGTTGTCGCCACCATGCCCCTAGCATATTAGTCTGAACATAGATCTCCTTAGCGGTAACGTCGTAGCCGTATGCCTTTGCAATAGCGGCGAGGCCCTCTCCGATACCTGAGCCATTACTCATAGCAGTATCGACAATCGAAAAAACCTGCTCTTGAAGATCGCTATTTTCTAGAACCGCCTGCCTAAACGATTGGAACTCAGTCAATGCGTCGCACCAGGTTCTGATTTTTTGAGCTGCACCCTTACCGAGCGACTCTTGTCATTGCCTATTTTAGGTCTAGAGCTCATTTTGACGCCTCGGGCTTCGTTTAATTCTTTTTCCCGGGCGCTGATCAAGGCAAGACAATCGCGCATTTTAATAATAGTGTCATCAGATAGAACATGGCGAGCCTCTCTATGAACTGCCGTCTCACGAGCGATTTCAGTAAGTATCAAACGCATTTCTCGAAGTACTTGAGCTTCGATTGTCTCTTTTGTCATCGCATTATTATAGCTGACCTATTTTGGATAAATTAACCTAACAGGTTCAATTAGAGCTAACCGCTTGCGTTCGGACACTTGAAGATTAGAGCCAACTGATCAATCTATAGGACGCCGAAAAATTCAAAACGTAATGAAAATTTAAATCTGGGATAAAGCGCGGTCTAGGGCATTCGCAAACGACATTCGGTCTTTATCGCTGAAAACATCAGGCCCTCCAGTAGTTACGCCACTGCTTCTAAGAGACTCCATAAAATCCCGCATATTTAAGCGTTGCCTCACATCCTCTTCAGAAAATTTTTCACCCCGAGGGCTTAACACGAGACACTCTTTCGCGACGAGCTCAGCTGCAAGTGGAATATCTTGGGTTACCACGATATCGCCCTTTCTTGCATGCAAAACAATATACTGGTCAGCAACATCAAAACCAGAGCCTACTTTTACAGCGTTGATAAATGGGGAACGGGGAACCTCAAGCGGTTGGTTTGCCACGAATGTCACTACGGTCTGTGTTCGTTCTGAGGCGCGGTAAAGAATTTCTTTAACAGGTCTTGGTGACGCATCAGCATCAACCCAAATTTTTATCTTTGTCTCGATGACAATCACTCCTTTTTTTGATATCCGAGGGGGTTCTGCTTAATGCACATCATTAGGATCGTTCATCTCTTTTTTAGCTAGGATTGTTAGCCTGTTTTAATAAAAAAAACCCGCCGGAGCGGGCCTTTTTTCAAATAGCCAAACAGTTGGCTATGGGCGTATCAGCACTTCCTAGCCAGCCGGAAGGTATGGGATCGAGCCGGCAATATCAGTGTCATCAATGACATGAAAATTACTGACACCACCCGCCTGCCTTGCCTGACCAAAAGGTGCGTACTCGGGGTCGGTGACGAAATTATCCAGGGCTTCCCGTGAAGGAAATTGAATAATGGCAATCAATGTGCTGTCTTTGTCCTGCCCCTCAAGGGTAGAAATATTACCGCTGCGCGATAGGTATTTCCCGCCATGCTTCTCGACGATGTTATGGACATTCGCCGCATAGTCCGGCACCCAACTGTCTTCTGTTACTTTGATATCACCGATTAAAAAAACGCTCATCATCTTCTCCTTTTTGAAATACAGGTCTCAGCCTGCTTTTAAAAAATAATCAAGAACAATCTTTTTTTCATCCGCTCACATAAAGATGATCAATTCAAGCTCTTCTGAATAAAAGGTACCCTGCAAAAACACTCACGACAATGTTGACGTAATTGATCCAGTCCCAGTCGATATCAGACAGCTTGAAATTTTCAATGTGATAAAGCACCAAAAACGTTACGATCACCCAAAGCAGCGCCCCCATAAATCTCCCCAAGAAATTTTGAGCAGGGCTGCCAATCAGAACAGCGCCAGCAAAAGCCCCAACGACAATATTGATATAGTCAAACCAGGACCACTGTAAATCTGTAATTTCAAATTTTATTGTTTCAAACCCCAAGAGAAATATTGCAAGTAGTCCTAATAAGATTCCAAGAATTTTTCGCAAGTTTTCCATGATGGCGCTCGTTGGTTTGGCTGTAACCGTTTAGATGTTGTTTCGGCCGCACATTGCGTTAACCTAACAATAAAACATATTCGGGTCAGGAACCTAATAAGATTCTCTTATTGTCTGGGATTGCGTCCTAAAGCAGAATTAGCAATCAGGCAAGTCAGATAGGCCTAAACCATGCGAAAACCTGAACGCATGGCAGCACTCTTTACTGTGGTAAAGGTTTATACGCTGTTTCTGGCAGCCGGACGGTAAATACGAATGAAATAGCGGCACCACAAATGAGGTACCACGCTATCGATAAATCGTCATGGGAGCGTTCAATGATCCATGTCGCGACAAGGGGGGTTGTTCCCCCGAAGATAGCCAGGCTGATGTTATAACCAACAGACAGTGCGCTGACCCGAACCCGACTGGGAAACATTTCGGTTAATGTTGCCGGAATTGCACTTAAGTATGCAGCCAGAAGAATTGCGAAACCAATCTGTCCCATCATGATCATCATAAAATCCACGTGATGCATCAGCATGATTAGGGGGTATCCCAAAAGCACCGCACCGCCGGATCCAAACAACAGCAATGATTTGCGACCCACCTTGTCTGACAGCGCGCCAAATACAGGAACCAGAACTAAAAGTACGGCCAAAGATAAAGAATTAATATCGAGCGCATCTGAACGCGGCACTTTTACCTCCTTAATCAACCATGTCACTGCGTAGACAAACATGAGATAAAAGCCCACGGCGTTAAAGATATTAATGCCGATTACTTGGGTGACCGCGCGCCACTCGGTACGAAAAGCATCAATTATGGGGTTAGCCGAATCGTTTGATTCAGTTTTGGGCATCTCGGGAAGATGACGGCGTATTAATAAGCCCACAACGCCAACTGCAATTCCCGATAGGAAAGCAATTCTCCATCCCCAATCCGAAACGGCTTCAGCAGGTAAAAGATTACTAAGCAACGCACCCACACCAGAGCCTAACAAGATGCCTCCAACTGCGCCCACCAACGTCCAACTCGTAAAAAAACCGCGGCGCTTCGAGGGCGCATGCTCCGCTAGATAAACAATCGAACTGGTGTATTCACCGCCAACGGCCATGCCCTGCAACATCCGCATTAGCACCATCAAAACTGCTGCAGAGACTCCAATCGTCGCATGATCAGGCAAAATTCCAATCATGCCACTTGGAATGGCCATCAGAAGAACCGACAGCACTAACGCACGCTTGCGCCCAATTTTATCTCCAATAAAGCCAAAAATGATTCCGCCGATTGGTCTCATTAAAAAACCAGCGGCAAACGCTCCAAACGACGCAATCAAAGAGACAGTTGGGTCGTCAGACGGAAAAAAAAGTCTCCCGATGATTGGCGCGAAAAATCCATAGACCGCGAAGTCGTACCACTCCAAAACATTCCCCGTCACTCCCGCTACAACTACTTTGCGCCGCTGACGTGCTTCTTGATCCATTTTTTTGCCCATATTCTCTGAGGTTTTTCATTGGACATCTTAACGCAAAAGTCTTTCACTCCTTCGAACCCCGAAACCGACAGAAAACTTACCCTCTGAGCTAGTCCATCTGGGGTAGCACGACACAGCGTCCATGCGCCGATCGCCGCACTTCAAAGACGTTTACGAGTGCAGCTCAATCCTGGATTCGATATAAAAAACCAGCAAAAGAATGCCCGCCCCACAAACAGCCCCAAACAAAAAAGCACCGAAACTGGAATCGCGGACCTCTGACAATTCATAATGGAACACGTTAAGCAGCAACGCGCCCGCGAGGAAAGATAATAAGAATGCGGCTGTCACGAGATGATGTTCACCTAGCGTTACGCCGAGGAGCCAGCCGAACAATAGTGCCCCGCTCAAGACGTACCGACCCCACTTATTAAAGTGATTTGTCTCATGGGCTTCATGCTCTGCATCAATCATCATCATATGCAATGCGACTGCAAGGGTAAAAATACCGGCAGCCATGGCGTTAATCATGATCCGCTCGGGCATCGTAAAGGTAATGATGACGTTATAAAGGCTGAATGATGCAATCGAAACAACGAAAGAGCGATGGACGCTTTCTTGACTCTTATTGGATTCTTGGCGACACCATCTTTTGAGACCGAAAAAAAACATAAATCCAAGAAACGCCAATAAGAAAACACTGATCTCAACAAAATGAGACCCTACAAAATGAGAATGAAGAATCTCCCCAATCGCGTCTTTGCTTTCAACCAAGTCCGGTAGCATGTGGAGGAAAACATAAGCGACCGCAAACCCTCCACTGAAAGAGGTAAACCCTTTCCGGGCCAGCCACGGGCTGCGTCGAATGTAAGGTGCCGCGAGATGCAACAGCACGAGTATTGCAGTAAATAAAAAAGAGTAGGTTAAAACGTCTCCACTAAAACCACTATCAGCGATTTGACTCATTACCCTTCTCCTTTCTGATCATGGCTTACAGTAGAGAGTTTGTTGATCGTGGAAAAAACTTCTTAACTATTTTGAAGGCACGCCGCCTTAGATGAAAAAAGAAACGCCCCATTCCGAGATGGGCCAAGACAATCACCAACAAAACAGGCAAACATTTAGATCGGCTGCGAGAGATTACAATTTCCAGCTTGCGGTTTTGATCTCGCCTGAAGTTAAAATCTCAGGGTTCGCGAGATGTCATAGGCTTGGATCACCTAAATTGTTGAGCCAAAACTTTACTCATCACTCGCGTCAAGTTCTGCAGCGAGCCCTCTCTTTGTGACTAATACAAGCGCATCGGTTAATTTTCGTTGCGTCGCTTGGAGCGCATCGATAAAGGCCTGGCCGGCGTCGGCAACCTCGTCCACGCTAATCGAGTCGTCTTTCACAAAATACCATTGGTCCTCGAGCTCATTGGTCTGCCTCAACGAAGCCATTGCCTCTTCTACAACTGCCATATCTAAATCAATTTCACTCATTAAAACTCGTATTTCTCCACGATATTCAAAAGGTTTGTGTGTGTAATTCTTTTAAGCTAAAAATAATTTCGAATCTTACTCTCAGCTTACAGGCATCGACATCGGCATCGGCAATAGAGATTGCGATTGTGCAAATTGAAAAACCGAGGGACCTTATTCAGAGGTCTAATTATATTCCTTTTATTCTCGCTGGCAGAAGAATCTAATCTTAATCAATGATGATCCCGAAAATGGCGGATCTTGTTCTGCGTCCAATAGAAACTGATCTTAATCCAATGATTGCCTAGTGCGCACCCCGCTATAAGACCAATAAGAAACACTGCGGTTAATAGTAACAAAATATCGAGGTTCATTATTTATCTTAGCGATAATCTCAAGCGTTGTGGACGAACATTTCTGTGTGAGAAATAACGACTGAGAGACAAGGCATTACGGCGCCGTTGCATTTCCAAAAAATTTGATTTACCCATGCCTTCACTTGTTATTCACAAATTTTAAACTTTTTTATCACATGCTTTCGGTAAAATTCGAAAAAAATATAGGATCCAAAAAACATGAAATCAATTATTGCTGTTTTGTTCGCGACCGTTACTTTAATTACATCTACTTCGTTATTTGCGAGTGGCTGCTCCGGCAGTGATCATGACCACGGCGACAGTTACGACAAAGATCATGCCTCCGTAGAGACCGATAACGAAAGGGGTGGTGGTAACTACTAGTTGACACGGGAAAATCTTTTGCGGAATCGTGGGCGTCACCGAGGCCCGCGATTCACGATTTTCACCAGCAGCACAAGCAAGACCACAGAAAAAGCGACCAATGAAACCGGCGGGAGGTATCCGTGCCAACCTGCCGGAGTAAGCCATCCAGTGAGTCCCATCACCAATACGTGCCCGCCGGAAATTAATAGACTCACATATCCCAATCGTTGGCCTCGCTTCCACCGGTCCACACCCACAGCCTCGATCATAAATGGTAGTGACGTTATCGCCGTCACCGAAAGGCACCATAAACTCAGAATACCGAATAACATGCTGAGTTCACCTGTGATATTCAATCGTCCCGTTATATCGAAAAATTTTGGATAGTAGTCTGGCGAGAACAGTAACAACGCCATGAGCGCATGGAGCGCTGCCATTGAAAAGCCCATCAGTCCGCAGAATTTAACCAGAATCAATTGCTTCGGTGGATCATTGGAATAAGTCTTGATCAATTTGCCGACAACATAAGACATGGAAATGAAAAAAACAGCGGCGAGTGCCAGAGCTTTATTCAAGATAAATAATGGTAGGTGCGTCCAATCGACGGATGCAAAAATATGATATCGGATGACAGCATAGCTTAATGCGATTCCCAACAGCAATAAAAACCATCTCGCCGTAAACGGTTGCACTAAGCGATCGTTAAATTGATTTTGAATCATAGTCATTATTCATTACCATGATAGTCATTCTAACAGCGACCCGATCAACACGTGACGAGTCACCCATAAACTAAAATTATTTGGACAGATGAAATTACTGACCTTTCTTTCAATGAGTTTCTGGGCGATCTTCAAGGTAGGCGCCAAAAGCCGAATCTGAAAGCAGCTGACCTAGGCCGCGTTGACTCGCGTTAAAAGTTAACTCCGGATTAAATGACGGCGCTTTCAGAAAGAGTGCGATTGCCTCTTCCTCCGAGCCGGTTAATTCCTGGCTATTTGACTCAAGAAATGCAGACAACGCGTTACCCCACGCATCGCATCGAAGATAAAGTTTGTGTATTAATTCTGCATTCTGCTCATAAACCACAGAAAGTCGCATGAGTTCAGCGTCTCTGATTGATCTTAACTCACGGTTTGTCGGCAAGCCCTCCTTGTTTGGTTGATTCGCGACATAAACCGCATGAAAGACCTGCTCCATCATATTCATGGAGCCGTAAAACTGCTCAATATAATCAGTTGGTATCTTCGTTATCTCGGTGAGCGAATCCGGCGGAATCAGAGTGGAGACATAAGCTATCGCGCTGCAACTCAATGCATTTCGACTGACATTGCTGTCAGCGTAGCAATGCCCGACTGCAATCAAGCCGGTCAGAATCGCTAAAATTTTTTGAACTCGTGTGATGATCAAAACGTTCTCCTAAAGAAAAACTACCTAAACCCGTATGTTATGAGTGACCGCTGCCCATAGCGATAAATATGATCTGAACTTTAATTCGTATGATCAAGTGATGTTGGCCCAAACCAGCTATGATCGCGCCAGTCTTTCCCGAGCGGTCTGCACGATTGAGTAAAGCGCTGGAATCATCAAGATTCCAAACAAGGTGGCTGCAAGCATGCCACCAAACACAGCGAGTCCAATCGAGATCCGGCTTGCAGCACCTGCCCCACTCGATAACACCAGCGGCATGACACCCAGCACGAATGAAATTGCTGTCATGATCACTGCTCTGAACCTTAATTCAGCCCCTTGCATTGTCGCGTCAAAAATTGATCTGCCTTCTTCTCGTAATTGCTTGGAAAATTCAACAATTAAAATCGCATTTTTTGAAGCAAGACCAATCAACATAATCAAACCTACCTGAGTATATAAATTGACCGGCAAGCCCACGGCACCAACGGCCGCCAAAGCACCCAACAGCGCGATCGGTACTGAGAGTAAAACACTGGCGGGAATTGCCCAACTCTCGTACTGGGCCACCAAAAACAGATACACGAATATCAAGGACAAGGTAATGATAATGCTTACCTGACCCGCAGCTCTTATTTCCTGATATGACATGCCGGTCCACTCAAATGCCATGGTATCGCTCAAGTACTCTTTTGCCACACGCTCCATTGCAACGATTGCATCGCCTGAACTTTTCCCAGCGGCAGCATTGCCGCTAATCGTTGCCGAACGAAATAAATTATAGCGATCAACAATGTCGGGCCCAATTGCAGACTCGACTCGAGTGACCGTAGCGAGTGGTACCATTTCACCGGCGTTATTACGCACAAAAAGCTTTCCGATGTCTTGGGGTTCGTTTCGGGCACCTGCTTCAGCTTGCACCATAACGCGATACGCTCTACCGGACCGATTGAAATCATTAACATAAAGACCGCCCAACTGCGTTTGAAGGGTTGAAAAGATTTCGTTTAACGAAATCCCTAAAACCTTGGCTTTTTCACGATCCACTTCGAGCCAAACTCTTGGCGCTGACGCCGAAAAAGTCGAAGAAATACCGGTCAGATCCGGGTCCTGATTTGCAGCAACGATAAGGCCATTTAACGAGGACTCAAGATCCACGAGGCTGCCGCCAGAAAGATCCTGCAGGACAAACTCAAAACCAGACGTTGATCCCAATCCAGGAATCGGAGGCGGCACAAATGGAATAATGCGCGCGTCACTATTAGAACCCGCAATCGCCCGTAGTTTGCCGAAAATTGTTCTAAGTGATAATTCGGGTGTTTGCCGATTATCCCAATGATCCAGTATTCCGATGATAAATGCCGCATTCGGTGACATTGAACCGCTAAGCATACTAAATCCGGCAACAGACATGACGTCAGTTACTCCTGCTATCTCACTCAGTTCATTCTCAACCTCGGTCAATACTAATTCAGTACGATTCAGAGATGCCCCGTCCGGAAGTCGCAAATCAACCATAAACGCACCCTGATCCTCATAAGGCAAAAATCCAGTCGGAAGACTCTTAAACAGGTATCCCATCCCAAAAAAAATGGCAAAGAGCAACGCGATTGTGACCGCTCCACGCCGCACGAAAATGGTTGCAATTCTGGAATAGCCACGGGTTATCGAATTAAAGAAACGATTAAAAACTTGGTACCAACGCGGCGCTTTGCCTGCAGGCTTAAGCAATACTGCACATAATGCCGGACTCAGCGTTAATGCATTTATTGAAGAAATTGTAACTGCCGCTGAAATTGTTACCGCAAACTGCCGAAACAATTCACCGGTAATCCCAGGAATCATCGCGACAGGCACAAAGACTGCAAGCAGAACAAGTGTCGTTGCGATAACCGGTCCCGCAACCTCGTGCATTGCCAGTCGAGTGGCCTCGACCGGCGTCTTGCCATCTGCAATATGGCGCTGGGTATTCTCGACAACCACGATTGCATCATCTACAACGATGCCGATCGCTAAAATAAGAGCAAACAGCACGATCGTATTAATCGAGAAACCGGCCATCAGCAATACAGCAAAAGTCCCGATCAAAGAGACAGGAACCGCAATGCCAGGCACAAGTGTCGCGCGCCAATCTCCCAGAAATATAAAAACGACCAGCACGACCAAAGCAATGGCCTGAAAAAGCGTCACAATCACTTCACGAATCGATATACGAACGTAACGAGTCGTGTCATAAAGAATGCTGTAGCGCATGTCGGGCGGAAAACGCTCAGAGAGGCTGTCGAGCTGAACACGAACCTGATCCGCAACATCAAGCGCATTAGCGCTAGGCAATTGGTAAATGCCCATGACCACTGCTGGGTTTCCGTTCAGCCTTCCGTACGCCCCATAGGATTGGGATCCAAGCTCTACTTGAGAAACATCTCCCAAACGAACCTTAGCGCCATCAGGATTCACTCGAATCATGATGTTCTTAAACTCTTCTGCTTCAGCCAGTCGACCTCGAGTCACAACAGAATAGGTAAATACCTGATCATCTGACAACGGCGGTGCGCCAATTTGTCCGGCAGGGACTTGGACATTCTGCTCTTTTAAAGCATTCGCAACATCGCTCGCCGTAATGCCAAGACTTGCCATTCGCTGTGGATCAAGCCAAATTCGCATACCCCAGGTGAGCTCACCAAAAATTGTGGCTTCCCCCACGCCCGAAACACGCGACAAGGCATCACGAATATTGGTGGATGCATAGTTTGACAGTGCAATGCCATCATGCGTCCCCTCGGGAGAATCCAGGTTAATCACCATCACCATATCGGTAGATGTTTTGCGCGTGGTTACACCCTGGCGGACCACCTCCTCAGGCAACTTTGAAGAAACAGTCGCAACGCGATTCTGAACATTTATAGCTGCCAAATCTGCATCGGTCCCAACTTCAAAAGTTACGGTAATGGTCAGTGCGCCATCATTAGACGCTTTTGACTGCAGATAAATCATATCCTCGACGCCATTTATTGCTTCTTCGAGCGGGACAGCAACCGTTTGCTCTACAACTTCTGCGCTCGCACCGGGATAAACCGCTTTGACCTTTACGGTTGGCGGCGTAATCTGAGGAAATTGCGCAACCGGGAGCGCATTCACTGACAGCAAGCCGACAAGGGTGATGAAGATTGAAATTACAAAAGCAAACTTCGGTCGGCTTATAAAAAATTGACTAAACATACGACGGCTTAATTCGACAGTACGACGTTAACCGTCATGCCGGGTCTCACTTTTTGCAGTCCGCGGGTCACAATTCGCTCTCCAACTACGAGCCCCGACTTGACAATAAAATTTTCACCACGAACTTCACCTATCTCAATCGTTCGCTGCTCTATTTGACCTTTGTCATCCACCACTAAAACTGATCGACCTGAGCCACTTGCCAAGACAGCCTTTTGAGGCACAAGCAAACCGGATTTTCCAGTTTTGCCCTTAAACATGACCGAAACAAATTGGCCCGGTCTCAATAATTTTTGTGGATTTGGAAAAGATGCCCTCAGCGTCAGCGTGCCCGTACCGGCATCAATCTCATTACCAATCAAATTGAGATCGCCCATATGTTGGTAGTTCTCTCCGTTGGACAAGCGTAACTGTGGGCGTAGTAACGTTCTGGCGCTACTCGCATCACTCACTGAAACATTGCGTCGAAAGTTAAGATACTCAACGTCACTAATTGTGAAGTGGACATCTATTGGATCTAAAGCCACTATCGTGGCCAGAACGCCTGATTCAGGTCCAACCAAGTTACCGACGTTTACATTGGTCTCGCCAATAACACCCGAATTTGGCGACACAATCGAGGTATATTGAAGATCCAGTTTCGCGCGTTGCAACGCCGCCTTGCTTGCATCGAGAGCGGCCGCCGCAATCCGCGTTGAAGTTCGGGCCGAGTCTGCCTCCTGATCGCTGATCGATTGACTCAGCACCAGCTTCTCCATGCGTTTTTGCGTCATCATAGCGTCGTCTAGACGTGCACGATCTGATGCTACCTGAGCCTCCGACTGAGCCACTGAGGCTTGATAACTATCTGACTCGATAATATATAGCGTATCTCCTGTAGCGACAGGACGACCTTCCTCAAAAAGGCGCTTCTCCAGAACACCGTTGATTCGCGCGCGAAGCTCAACGCGGCTCGTCGCGCTCGTACGCCCAATAAATTCCCGGTTTACTTCAATCTGTGATTCATTAAGTTTAATTACCGTAACAACAGGAGTCGTTTTCTCAACAGGCGCAGGGGCTTCTGAGCAAGCGACAACCAACGGCAGAAAGAGACTCAACAACAGTTTTCTTTTCATATCTGGACATTAAGGTCGAATAGGGCTAACGAGTCATCTCAATACTGTCGATGAAAACAGAATGGATCACTCTTCTTAGGAGACAATGATACCGTGATCCAGCAGTACGTTAAATTCTGAGCCAAAAAAACACAGGCCTAACCCTCATCAGGCTCATCTTGGCAACTTAGATTCCCGTTAATCTGCTCTGCAGATAATGGTTGAAATCCGTCCCGCACAAACGCGCTTTCCAGATACCGCCAGAATGGTCTCTCGCGATCAATCGAAAGCACATAACCTTGAACCGGCCATTTATCAGAATAACGACTTTGGAGTCTACGAACTCTCACGACCTTCCTCCTTTGCCTTGCTTTCTGGTGTTGCGCCAGAAAACCGGTCAAGGCAAATCGGTCGACTCAACGCTTTAACAGTATTTTTTGACCGCCCTGTAAGTTGTCACTTAAACCGGCGGTTAGCAGACCCAGACTCATCTCAGTTTTTTCAAAAACAAGTGATGATCCCTAGCGTGCTTGGTTGCTTATCCAAGATACGCGACTCGGTACTATAAGCGCAGTCACTATTTCTTTCAACTGCGGTGATAACGACTTACCCCTATCGATACAAAACAACAGGACTACATAAGAGAGATAAATCGAATCCACATCCAGATTAAAACGACAATTGATGGTATCCAGATTAACGCCCGCACAGGGAATCCACCGGCCACAATTAATTGATTGATAAAAATATGATACGCCGAATGAGCGACTCTCAAAAAGAAAAACCAGTATCCGAGAGAAATAAAAGTCTCGTCAACTTTCCCGGTCATGAAGATGCAAATACAAACCACATAAAACAGAATCGGAAACTCAAACAAGTTAGCCAAGTTTCTCTGGGTATTTTTTAAAAGCCGACTGCCCTCTTTGAAAGGCGGATGACGAAAGGCTTCGCCTTCTATGGTGCCATCAAGATAAATTTCTTTAAGTCGAAGGGCGGTTGAAAGCAGCACAACAAAAACCGTAAGCGCTCCAAGATAAAACATGGGGAAGAAAATTTCCGTATTCATGGCTTGACCCTCATCAAGATGTTTTGCAGACGATTTGTGATTACGCTTAATGTCTACGGGTTGATTTTACCTATTTTTAGCACCCTGCCGTTATCCCGGACGCTCTTCCTATTTATATGGAATAATTTCAGCAACAGATGGGAAGAACGGTTTGAACGCAATGACTCCTGACGATAATTCCTGCGAAATTGATCCATCCCCGGTTCAAACTTTCGATATCGCAATGTCGCTACCTGATGAAATTGCGCGAGCCGCATTGCAAAAAGATGGCGTTATTTGCCTTAAAAATGCGCATGGTCCGAAATGGCTTTCCTTGATTGAAACTGGAATCGATGAGGCGTTAAACGGGGCAAGCCAAAATTTGGATATCGTCAAGAAGGCGGGTGATGGTGGTCAATTCTCATTTTCGAGTCAGGCATGGCGTCAGGTCGATACTTTTCGAGAGGCTATCTTTGACTCTCGCGCCCCTGACATTGCTTGGCAGTTACTTGGCTGTGCGTCAATTAATCTTTTTTACGACTTTCTTTTGATTAAAGAGGCTCACACAAATAAAGCAGCGACTCCATGGCACCAAGATCATGCATATTACCCATTAGAGGGTCAGGGCGTCATAAACTGCTGGACAGCCCTTGATACAATTCCAATGGAAACTGCCCTACGGTTTTGGGCAGGATCACACCGTCAGGCCTGTCTTTTTCAGGCAGCTAATTTTGCAGGCGATTCTGATTACCAACATGTTCAGAGTGATCACCCCGTAATCCCGGATATTGACAACGATTGCAGCGCACATATCTTGGCATGTGAACTCTCACCTGGCGATATGCTCGTATGGGATTCGTTTACCTTCCATAGTGCCCCAGGCAATTCTCTGGGCACCCGCCGCGCTGCATTCTCAATCAACTGGGCAGCCGACACTATTCGATTTCGCGATATCCCAAGCCTTAAAAGTTATCGTTCTCAAGATATCTCACACGGCGACCCCATCACTTGTGAAAAGTTCCCCCAAGTGCGGCCCAGTTAAAAAACAACATGAGCGAACTGTGCGGCGTCTGGGTATTTGCGCACAACTATTTGACTGATTTATCGTGTGAATTTTGCAAACAAGGTGTTTTAACTAAATCTTGCAACCCCTAAATTGACATCTCTGTTTCGCTTTCGCATTTTTTATATAAATGCCGATAAGTTGAGTCTACGAGGAGGACATCCTCGATTGAAATTTGCGCATTCCACTGACCTTGTGAGCGTGCGCATTTGTGGTGATAAAAATGCACCTGAAGATCGACTGACAGCGCATTATCGACTATCCCGCAGATCAGGCCTTGATCCAGATCATCTACAAGAATCCAATCACCGGTCTTGATATCGCTTCTCGGACAAGACTTTAGAATCTCGATGTCAGCACTTTTAGACATCATCCTTCGAAACTCAACCCCATATTTGACCGGCGCCTCATCGTTATCGAAGCGGGCAGCAGGGTTATACCACTCATTAATCTCCATCGGCCTCTCCCCGACAACTTCCCAGTCCAATTCCTCAATATTCCATCGCCGGTCATCAACATCATGGACATCATAGAATGGAAAAACACCAATTGCATTTTCGTCTACAGCAAAAACGACTAATTCCAAGTCTTCATCCTTGACCTGGACAATATCGCCCAAGCAAAACTCTCTTCTTTTCAAATTGACTCTCCCGGACTCGGCACCTCAGAAGCCGAGCATCACGATTTACGTGAAATAAATTTCTAATCAAACCGTTAAAATTAGCCCATCATAAAAACTCGGCATTGATATTACTTTATTTATCAATGCTAACAATTGACATTCTTTTACTCTCTTTAATTTTGAAAAAAAATGAAAACCAATAAATTTTTTACTTGGGTCGTCTTTTACCTATGTGTTCTTGTCGCCAGTAGTTCTGGATTTATTTTTCCATTAGGTAGCGCAAACGAGTGGTTTTCGGCACTTAATTCCCCGACCTTCTCGCCGCCGAATTGGGTATTCGGCCCTGTATGGACCCTCCTCTACCTCTTGATTGCAACGAGCGCATTCCTGATTGTTCAAAAAAGAAGCGAGTGGCTGCCACTCGCGATTGCGTTGTGGGCGTTACAGCTTGCCCTTAATGTAATTTGGACGCCAGTTTTCAGCGGCGCCCAAGACCTGCAACTCGCTTTTTACTATATCGTGGCCCTTTGGCTGAGCATCGTGGCATACATCTTTTTCAGCTGGCGAATAAGCCGCTGGGCAAGCATGATCATGATTCCCTATCTCTGTTGGGTGAGTTTTGCGACTGCTCTTAACTTCGCGTACTGGCAGATAAATAATTAAGACCCAGCGATACCGCCGGGTTTAATCATATATTGACATGTAGGTAAAAAAGTTAGCCGCCAACAGTAGAGATGGCCAAAAAGCGGCTTTCGCCAAGAGATTGTCTTCAAAAGCAAGCAGTTTTCCGATCATCCCTGACCGGGCTTCACAGAACAAATAGGAATTTGCCGCCACGTAAAAAATTGCGCCATAGCTGAGCAAATAGAAATACTCGATGTAAACAATGGGTGAAGTAATAAACCGGTCACGAAGCTCAACGTGCGCGAGTACCAAAATAAAAAACAGAGCGGAACATGACGCGATAATCATACTGATATTAAAGTCCATGCGCTCACGCTTCTGAGCATCACTGGTCACCGTCAGCATAGTTCCAAAAAGCAGCAACAACACGATTATGATTGGAAAAAGATAGATAATAAACGCGTTTGATACGCTTCTTTGAAGATGAATATTAAAAATTAGTTCAGGATATTCGTCAGATCCCACATAATCAGGAAAGCCAAAATTAGTATCGTAGGATTGTCGCAAATAATCAAAATATGTTTCTGTCAGGTTATAACCGTCTAGAATAATCCGCTCGTCTATCCCAAAGCTATCTGCCAACAAATCTTTTTTAAGGTAGGAATCAAAATCTGGAACGAGGACGGCATTCGATTGCCACTGTTTGGGTAAAAGGCGTAACTCGATTTTTTTATGGTCAAACGGAAACTGGGTGTAATCCATCGCCTGGCGGATATGCGCTTCAAAGTACCACCCATATAATTTTTCCCCTCCGTCCAAAGTCTTCTCATAAATAAGGTCTGCGGTATAGGTATCCGCTGTTTCAATCTTCTCCGGTAATACAAAACCAGGCTCAAGAGAGTCGGGAAGATCTGGACTCCATTTTTGCCAGATGATCCCGGTTATATTGAAAACCACAGGGTTCTCGAAAAAAAATGATTCGATGAAAATACCGGTCGGAATGGTAACGAGTTTCGTATATTCTGACTTCTCATAACGACGAAGCTCCTGCGCGACAATCTCGGCATTATGAAGCTGAAACTCCACTTTCTCTTGATCATTCGCTTCATGAGTCCACTGGAAAGCCAAAAGCGTGATCAATCCGCCCGAAAGCAAAAGTGAAAATAAAAAAATCTTTCTTCTAATCATCAGGAATTCTCTAAACGTTCGAAGCAACAGCGCACGCTCCGCTTAATTGCTTAATTTTTGTTTTCCGCCTCAAGGGCCCTCGCCTTAGTAATCGCCGATGCAATAAGCCCCGTCGGTACCGCAACAACACCCAACCCAACAATCAGTATTAAGCCGGTAAAAATCTTGCCAGCCGCGGTAATCGGATAAACATCGCCGTAACCCACCGTCGTCAGTGTCGCCAAAGCCCACCATAAGCCATCAAGTATAGATGCGAAGACTTTTGGTTGAGCCGAATTTTCAAAATGATAAATCCCATATGCTGCAATAAACAAAATAAAAAAAGCGAAAAAAAGAAATACAAGAATCTCTTCTTTCGCAATAGACAAAGCAACCTGGAACCGGCGGACAGCTGAACTGTAGTTCGCGAGTTTTAAAAGCTGAACCAGTCTCAGTAACCGGTAACCCCGAAGAATCCTAAGATCCGCCCCTGACGTCAGAAAAAGCGGTGCGATCACCAGCGCGTCAACCAACCCACTAAAACTGAAGATATATCTTAATTTTTTCTCACTTCGTGCAATGCGAATTAAATATTCCAGTCCAAAAATAATCAAGATATAGTATTCCAACCGCGTCAACAATTGCTTATGCGTTTCAGATACTGACGGAAATGTCTCAATAGACATCAAGATAATTGACAAAATTATTAAAAAGAGAATAAACCCTTCAAATAATTTACCCGTTTTCTTCTTCGGGTCAAAAATAGTTAAGAACATCATCGCAAGAATAGATTGTAGTTATATCGTATTATAACGCTTCATTTTAACCGGCAAGGAAAGAAAACAGAAATAAACGATCAACCTGTCGTGCCCGGCGTTAACCGTTTTCAACGACTTTCATCAGAAAATTCAAGTCCATGCTATCGTCATGCGATAAATGTGTTGAGATAATTTCATTCTTTCTAAGAGAATCAATATTGCCGATCATAACAAGGCGACATACGACATCGACGCTGGCCCTATTTCTCTGAAAGTCAGTCATCACAACCACTCAAAAATAGTTGTGTAATAAGACGATAATTTTTTACTGGAGCACTTTGCCAAAAATGATAAAGCTAATTTCACCGCCCGCGATATTGCGCGACCCGCATCTTGAGACCCCCGAGACGCGGGAAACTGGTGATCCCATTTTTAGCGTGACGCTCGAGTTCGCTTCACTAAGAGATGTTAAGCCTCTTGAAGATGAAATTGCCAAGCTAATGCCCAAAAATGGTTCAAGTCCGTTGAGAAAAATTGTCACGGCTAATGGAGATGTTTGGCGAATCAAAGTGCGCCGAAAAGAAGCGCCTAAGTAGTCGCCGCGGACCAGAAAGAGTCATACACCTCGCCATTGCGAGATGGGGACCACATTCGGGCGCAAATGGGGCTGGTGGCTTACGATTATTTAGGGGGTGGAGTTGTGGCCCATCTTGGAAACATTCAATTTTTGATGCATAGCGATCATAGCCCTGTCGACGACCTCGCCCGTCCTGAAGAAAAGCATTCCTAAGGAGCATGCGGTCGCTTAAAAATGAGTAGCCTCGCCGGAAGTACAGAATCAGGAATCTAGGCGAGGATCTCCATCTCCGTCTATTCGCTCCGCCGCCTGACTAACGACTTCACTGTGCACACGATCATAATAAACATCAAAATTATAGTTTGCATTCTGCTTATTCGTCTCAATTCGACCTTGCTGAGCAAGTAAATCTTCCCAGTCTTTCTGGCCGTGATTTTCAATGATCCAATCTAAATGCTTTTCGTATTCCTGTTCAGGGCTTGAAACCATCACATAATAAATTGCCATCCACTCATCATTAGCAGACGCTTTTTCAACTGTTGGTCGCTCATACTGGACATGATTAATCTCAGAACTAAATTGAGGCTGATAGGGATAAAAAAACTTTAGCATTACGGTAGTATCCATTGGTTTTTTTAGACTCTCTATGCAGGTTCGCAGAGGAACATTTAACCTAAACCTTTCTTTGCTTCGGCGACGGTATCAGGGTCGCTCAAAACAACCAACATTTGTCCCATTGATCGGCATTGCGCTTCGAGCTGCGTAATGTAGGCCTGTGCATTCTCGAGGCTCTTGTTGGTTTGCCACTGCACCTGAAGTACGGATGTTTTATCTAACTCTTCTTTGACTTCGTCAAATAATTTCTCGTAACTCATTTTGCACTCCTTTTAGAGGCTAAGCTTGTTCAAAAATGGACTGTTCAAAGCGCGCTCCACAAGCTCAAGATGATCTTGTCCATAAAACATATCACCATCAACGACGTAGGTTGGCGAGCCAAACACAGAAAGATCCAGGGCATCTTGTGTATTCTGTCGATAAATTCTATCTACCTCAGCTGATTCGGCCAGCGCCATTAATTCCTGAGCATTGAAACCAACAGATTCTGTAATCCCGATTAGCGTGTCTTTATCAGCAAGGTCAGCATCTTCCGCCCAATGTTTTGCCATCAGTTGATGAGAGAGCTCGTTCACATCTAATCCGCTCACTATTGCTGCAATCAATAACCTGTTGGCAGGATTTGTTGAGTTTCTGTGATGCGTAGGCCGCTGCTTAAGGACAAAGACCTGCCGATATTCTGACCAGCGCTCCAGTTCTCGACGGAAATAGTAATCGAGATGCGCTTTCGTTCGGTCAGCCCATGACTGGCTTCCGTTTTCAGACAGGACCACTTCAAGATCAATCGGTTTGTGCACAATTGTGCGTTTGGCTTCTTTAGCAATCTCCTGAAACCGCCTAGAGCCAAGATAAGCAAACCCGGAGTAAGCAGCATAGTAATAGGTTATTTCCGACATGTTCTCTTCTCCAACGCTCGTTTTCGAATTTTATAATTGACTTCAACAAGTGTCATATTTCTAACCGAGCACACGCTTCTTTAATCATCTTGCTCTTCTATTGACCGTCGGAAATTGAGATAGTCACTCAACACAAAGTACCAATCAATAACCCCGTTGAAGTCTTTGGGGTTGAGATCCATCTGCGACAATACGTCATCAAGAGCCTCCAATGACATCTCCGAAAAACTCTCACTAATTAACGCCTCTGCAAAATTCCGAAGTCGGCTGTCGATGCCGTCCTCCGCCATAATCAATTTGTGGGCCGAAACGTTGCTCATATTGATCTCCGATTTAACTCTAAAACAGCTGAATGTTATGTGATTAAAACATCACCTTATGGCAGTCGGATAATTGGTTGCTTTTTGCGCTACTTTTTAAAGCTTTTTAATTTGACATCACCGACGCTCGTCAAAATAGTGGCGTTATTGCCTTTTAACTGCTATTCTTTTTTTAACCCTTTAGAATCACAGCACAAGGCTCGTTTTAATACGATACCCGGATCTCGCCCGGATCACGATCAAGGTAGCGATACGATTTCTAAAGTTGACTTAACACGCTCAACGCTAATGCTCGCTTCAAAAACAGTTCTCATAGTCGGCGCCAGTCGAGGCATTGGCGCCGGAATTGCTCGAGAACTCGCTGCGTGTGGCGCTCATGTCATTCTGGCGGCAAGGACCTCAACAGCAGAAGATGCGCCCTCATTTGGCTCTCTCGGACCGATATTGTCAGGCAGTCTGGCAGAAAACCTTGCTGCTATTCGTGAAACCGGTGGCAGCGCCGAGAGCCATTCGGTTGACTTACTGAAACCCCAACAAATCAAGGGAATGATCACAAAAATAGAACAGCATCACAAGCGCCTTGATGTGGTTGTAAATTGCGCGATGGGATTTCCAGGTTCGTACAAGGGCTCCATTTCTGATTCAGATGATGATCAGTGGCAGTCGATGATCGATGTTGGTGTTCGTGGCAAATATCTAATAAATCATCATGTTTCCAAGATAATGAAACGCCAAAAAGGTGGCCTGATTGTTAACATCTCCGCTGGGGCATCAAAAATCGAGTACTACAGTCCTATTTTTAGAATCGCTATGGCGGCAGTTGATCGCATGACTGAAGCAGTCGCCCATGACCTGCGTGACGATGGCGTCAGTTGCATTTCGTTGTGGCCCCGCTGGGTGAGAACAGAATGGATGCTTATGGCCGCAAAAAATCCGGCTCTGGGGGTTGACGTATCAAAAGAGGATCTTGCGGCCTCTGATTCGCCCGAGTTTATCGGACGCGCGGTCGCGCACCTTGCAGCTGACCCCAATGTTGAAAATTACTCGGGCCACATCATTCCGGTCGTTGCACTTTCCCATGAATATGGCTTTAGCGATATCGATGGCAATCAACCCCCTCTTGATGACTTTACGCAAACCTGGATAACAAAATTGAACGCAATACGGAAAACAGTCAAGAGCTGATATAGATGCCCATCCAAATTGAACAATATCCTTTTCCTAACGGTCTTCATCTCTTGAAACGTTGGCAAGCGGGAGACGCAGATGCCAAAGATGAAATGACCGCTGTTTTTGACGCGGCTATCGCTGGCGAATTTGATTCTAATTACTCGATTTTAACGAGCGCTAATCGAGTTCATTCGACGGCTTCGGTTCACATGCTGGGTCTTGCGATTCTGTTTGACCTCTACGGGATCGAGTCATGGGCTTACTACAACCTCGATCCTTATCGATATGTACGAACTAATCTCGCGGTCAGCCGCCTACTCGGTATTCACAAGTTTTATACGACATGGGCCCTGTATGCGTTTACTTGCGA